>Ga0164315_10000150_pt1 | contig 41821 bp, 36 predicted proteins | sample GuaBasSedimGuay6_FD_113737 | JGI IMG/M metagenome (GOLD analysis project Ga0164315, IMG submission 113737) | Subseafloor sediment microbial communities from Guaymas Basin, Gulf of California, Mexico - Guay6, Core 4569-2, 0-3 cm | ecosystem: Environmental > Aquatic > Marine > Hydrothermal vents... | reverse complement strand
TTTTGAGATGTTTAATTTTGAAAATTTTGGAGGCCTACCCGTATTGGGTATAAATGCTCCTCTGATTATCGGTCATGGAATTTCCAACGAGATTGCCATAAAAAACATGCTCCTTCATACCTCTGAAGTTGTGGGAGCAGGATTGGTCAACAAGATTAAAGAAGAACTGGACAGATGAGTGAAGTTTCGGCTGGAATAACAGGGATTAATGGTTGGTTGCCCGAATACAGGCTAACCAATGATGAATTGAGTACCATGGTAGAGACCACCGATGAGTGGATCATGCAGCGTATTGGAATTAAGGAGAGAAGGATACTAAAAGAAGGAGCCACTTCAGATATGGGAGCACGGGCTGTTGAGGGATTGCTTAAAAAGACCGGAACAAAACCTGAGGAGATTGATGTTGTAATCTGTGCGACCATAACATCTGATTATCCTTTTCCTGCCACTGCTAATTTAATCAGTGATAAGGTGGGAATGACCAATGCATGGAGTTTTGATATTTCGGCAGCCTGTTCGGGATTTTTATTTGGGTTACAAACCGCGGCCAGCTTCATAAAGTCAGGAACCTATAAGAAGGTAGTTATGGTTGGTGCCGATATGATGTCGGCCATCACTGATTATACCGATCGCACCACCTGTCCCCTTTTTGGAGATGCGGCAGCTGCCGTTCTCGTTGAAGCTGTTGAAGATGGATTTGGGATTAGAGATTCGATTCTTGAAGTAGATGGAAGCGGTGTGAAACACCTTAAAATGAAGTCAGGTGGTTCTCTGAGTCCCCCTTCACATGAAACGGTTGATGCCAGGGAGCATTTTGTATTCCAGGAGGGACAGGCTGTATTTAAGATAGCAGTTTCCAAAATGGCAGATGTCTCTGTGGAGATTATGAAGAAAAATAATGTTGAACCAGAAGAGCTTAACTGGCTGGTTCCTCACCAGGCCAACATGAGAATTATTGAAGCTGTTGCACGGAGAATGGGTATTCCCAGAGAGAAGGTGATGATCAATATTGAGAAATATGGCAACACCACTGCTGCAACTATTCCTCTCTGCCTGTGGGAATGGGAGTCTCAGCTAAAGAAGGGTGACAATATCATTCTGGCCGCTTTTGGAGGTGGTTTTACCTGGGGATCCATCTATCTTAAATGGGCTTATGATGGAAACAAGAATAATGACTAATTTTGCACAAAAAAGAAGCTATGGCAAAAATAGGTGAATCAGAAAATTCCAATAAGATCAATATGATTGGCGTTGGTACAACCATTGAGGGGAGTGTCTCTTCCAGTGAAAACATCAGGTTTGATGGAAATCTGAACGGTAATCTGAATACAAAGGGAAAAGTATTTGTTGGACAGAGCGGAAAGGTTAATGGAGAGATCCGTTGCAAAAATTGCGAAATTGAAGGCGTTGTAGAAGGCAAAGTTATTGTGGAAGAACTATTGTCGCTCCGCTCAATGTCAAAGATATTTGGCGAAATAAAGACTGGAAAGCTGGCCATCGAACCAGGAGCTATCTTTACAGGAAAATGTGATATGGGTGGAAGCAAAGAAACCAACATCGGATCAGCCCCAAAAACCAAAGAGGGACAACCGTAAATCTTCTGGATTAAGCGCCTTTACCCGCTATTCGGGTATGGGATTCCAGATGATCGCGATTATACTTCTTTTTTACTGGGCGGGATCAAAGCTTGACGAAAGGGCCGCCAATGAAAAACCAGTTTACACAGCGATACTGGCTGTATTGGGTGTCTTTGCCGGGCTCTACCTCGTGCTAAAAGACTTTATCATCAAGAAGGATGATTAAACATATCCCATATCTTTGGAAGCTTCTTGTACTTACCTCCTTATTATTACTTCTGGGCATTCTGGTAATTCCGAAAATAGATATTGATCTATCCGTTCAGGCCTATATAATATCACTATTCTCATTCACCTTCATCAATTTCATCACCTTTATGGTGATGTCCCGAGGGTCTCACAAACAGAACCGTGAAGGGATCGTTTATATAATGGGTGGGATTGGCCTGAAATTCATTCTTTATTTAGTTTATATTTTGGTTTTCTGGGGAGTAACAAAAAATCTTTCCAAAGGGTTTATCGTTACATTTTTTGCACTATATTTAATCTTTACTTTTTTCCTGGCAGGAAACCTGCTTAAGATACTAAAGAACAAATAATTACACTGATCGTGAGCGGAAGATTATTAGTAGCTATTACCACTTTTATTATAGGAACTGCCTTTTTAAATACGGGTGCCTGTTTGTATGGACAGGAGGACCATCACGAAGAGCACCTACAGGAGGGGTCAGTGTCCCATTCGCATGAGGGAGAAGAAAGTGGTTCCCACGATGAAGAGTTCAATGCAACTGAATATATCCTGGAGCACATATCTGATTCACACGATTGGCATATCCTGACAAAGAAGGACGGGCATCATGTAAGCGTCCCTCTTCCAGTTATCCTCTATAGCAAGCACTCTGGATTTCATCTATTCTTATCCAGCAAGATAGCCCACGGACACTCCCATGAAGGCTTTCAAATGGGCCATGGCTCTGTCCTGGTTGAAAACAAGAAGGGTGAAGAGGTTGAGAAAAGCCTGAAGGGAAAGATTATAGAGGTGGATGCCCATGGCGAAATGGTTGAGGCAGGTTTGCCCCTGGATTTTTCTATTACCAAGAATGTATTTATGATGCTGCTCTCTGTAATTATTCTGTTGTGGGTATTCCTTAGCCTGGCCAGATCTTACAGGAAAATGGGGATTAGCGAACCCAAAGGATTGGCTGGTTTCATAGAGCCTGTAATCGTATTTATTGAGGAAGATGTGGCCATTCCGAATATTGGTGAAGAGAAGTATGCACGTTTCATGCCCTACTTGCTGACGGTTTTCTTTTTTATCCTGATCAATAACCTGATGGGATTGATTCCATTCTTTCCATTTGGGGCCAACGTAACCGGGAATATTGCCCTTACGATGGTACTGGCACTTTTTACTTTTTTCATTACACAGTTCAGCGCGAACAAGGGACACTGGCAACATATTTTTGCCACTCCGGGGGTCCCCAAACCCATACTCCTGATTATGATCCCTGTGGAGATTATCGGTCTGTTTACCAAGCCATTTGCCCTGATGATCCGTCTGTTTGCAAACATTACTGCAGGACACATCATTGTGTTGAGCCTGATTTCGATGATCTTTATTTTTAAATCTGTTTTCGTAGCCGTTCCCTCGGTTGTGATGGTGCTTTTTATGGATTGCATTGAATTGCTTGTGGCTTTTCTGCAGGCTTATATTTTTACATTATTATCCGCATTATTTATTGGAATGGCGATGCCTGAGCATCACCATGATTAATTGTTCACTTTAATTTATATTTATTATGACTGGTACATTAGCAGCAATTGGAGCAGGACTCGCCGTTATCGGAGCAGGAATTGGAATCGGAAGAATCGGAGGATCGGCAATGGATGCCATTGCGCGTCAGCCGGAGGCCGGAGGAAAAATCCAGACCGCTATGATTATTGCAGCTGCCCTTATTGAAGGTGCCGCCCTGTTTGCCATCGTGGTAGCCATGATGGGTAGCTAGGCAGAAAAATTGAACGGGCCTGTAACGGTTGGTTGCAGGCCTTTCTTTGTAAACAAGAAAACTCGATAACCATGGATTTAGTAACACCGGGAATAGGAATGATCTTCTGGTCAACCCTTTTCTTTCTTATTTTGCTCTTTATTCTGGGTAAGTTTGCCTGGCCTGCCATTCTCACAGCAGTCAAAGCTCGTAATGAAAGCATCAGAAATGCCCTGAATGCGGCAGATAAAGCAAAAGCCGAGATGGCTAAACTGCAGGCAGATAATGAAAAGATCCTGGCTGAAGCAAAAGTTGAAAGGAATGCCATGCTAAAGGAGGCAAAACAGATAAAGGATTCCCTTATAGCCGATGCCAGGGAGAGAGCTGCTGAAGAGGCTGAAAAGCTTGTTCAGAGTGCCAGGGAAGCCATTCAGGCAGAAAAGGCAGCAGCAATAAATGATATGAAGGCCCAATTAGCCATCCTGTCCATAGATATTGCTGAAAAAATATTACGTGTGAAACTGGACGACGTTAAAGAACAGAAGGACCTGGTAGATAAACTGGTAAACGAAGCCGACCTGAATTGATGATTGTATGAACGAGAGCCAGATTTCAGTACGTTATGCAAAAGCACTGTTCCAAAGTGCTGCCGAGAAGCAGATCCTCGATTCTGTTAATAAGGATATGGAATTGCTTTCAGAAACCTGCGAGCTGGATGATTTCCAGTATATGCTTGTATTACCGTCATTGCAACCCAGTCAGAAATATAAGTTTGTCAGTTCGATTTTCGAAAAAAACATGTCAGAGATTTCACTCTCTCTGATCAACCTGGTTATTAAAAATAAGCGGGAAACCTACTTGCCAGGCATAGCCAGAAATTTTAAAGATCTGTATCGCAGGGAAAAAGGAATTCGTTCAGCTGAATTGATTACTGCCGCTGAGGTAGACGATTCGACCATCAAAAGCATCAGGGAGGTGATCAAAAATGCCTTTGATTCTGATGTTGAGCTAACCTCTTCGATGGACAGGGACCTCATTGGTGGATTTGTATTGAAAATTGAAGACCGGCAGTATGATGCCAGTGTGGCCAGCAACCTCCGAAAAATGAAGAAACAATTACTTCAAACCAGTATTGAAAAGAAATAGCATATGTCTCAGATTAAACCTTCCGAAGTTTCGGAAATTCTCAAAAAGCAGATAGAAGGGTTCAAAAGCGATGTTGAATTTGAAGAGGTGGGTAGCGTACTCCAGGTGGGAGATGGTATTGCCCGCATTTATGGATTGAACAATGTACAAGCCAATGAGCTGATTGAATTTGACAGCGGGGTGATGGGTATCGTCCTGAACCTTGAAGAGGATAATGTGGGTGCAGTATTGCTTGGATCATCAGAATTAATTAAAGAGGGAGACTCGGTAAAAAGAACCAATAGGATTGCTTCAATAAATGTGGGAGAGAAGTTGTTGGGTCGGGTAATTAATACCCTGGGAGAGGCCATTGACGGTAAGGGTCCCATCGGAGGGGATATGATAGAGATGCCTCTGGAAAGAAAAGCACCAGGTGTTATTTATCGTCAGCCAGTTAATGAACCCCTTCAAACCGGATTGAAGCCTATTGATGCCATGATTCCCATTGGAAGAGGGCAGCGTGAACTGATTATTGGTGACCGCCAGACCGGGAAGACAGCCATAGCCATCGATACCATTATTAACCAGAAGGAATTTTTTGAGAAAGGGGAACCTGTTTACTGCATCTATGTAGCCATTGGACAAAAAGGATCCACAGTGGCTAATATTCAGAAAACACTGGAGGCCGCAGGGGCCATGGACTATACCGTAATTGTTTCGGCCACCGCATCAGAGCCGGCTGCACTTCAGTTTTATGCCCCCTTTGCAGGCTGCACCATTGGAGAGTATTTCAGGGATACCGGCCGGCCAGCATTGATTATTTATGATGACCTGTCCAAGCAGGCTGTTTCCTATCGTGAAGTCTCACTTCTGCTCAGGCGTCCCCCGGGAAGGGAAGCCTATCCGGGCGATGTATTCTACCTGCATTCACGTCTGTTGGAACGCGCAGCAAAGATCATTAAGTCTGATGAAATTGCGCAAAAAATGAATGACCTTCCACCACAGCTAAAACCGCTGGTAAAAGGAGGAGGATCCCTTACTGCATTACCTATCATTGAGACCCAGGCTGGTGATGTTTCGGCCTACATTCCTACCAATGTGATCTCCATTACAGATGGACAGATCTTTTTGGAGTCGAACCTGTTTAATGCAGGTGTTCGTCCTGCTATCAATGTGGGAATCTCGGTATCCAGGGTTGGAGGAAATGCTCAGATCAAATCCATGAAGAAGGTGGCCGGAACCTTGAAAATCGATCAGGCCCTCTTCCGTGAGCTTGAGGCTTTCGCCAAATTTGGATCGGACCTGGATGCGGGAACCATGGCCATTCTGGATAAAGGGCGTAAGAATGTGGAGATTCTCAAACAGGGTCAGTATGCACCTTTATCTGTAGAGAAGCAGGCGGCCATTATCTTTTGCGGAACCCAGGGATTGCTAAGAGAGATAGCGGTGGAAAAGGTAAAGGAGTTTGAGGTTGAGTTCCTCGATTATTTGGAACTAAAACATAAAGATACATTGACAGCCCTGGCCCAGGGTAAGTTGTCCGATGAAATCACTAGTGTTCTTAAAAGTGTGGCAAAAGAAATCGTTGAGAAATTAAAATAGCAGTCCCACATGGCAAGTTTAAAGGAGATAAGGGAGCGTAAGGTATCTGTGGCTTCAACCATGCAGATCACCAGTGCAATGAAAATGGTTTCTGCTGCCAAGCTAAAAAAGGCTCAGGATGCCATTGTACAGTTCCGGCCCTATGCCAATAAATTGAAGGAGATCCTGGCCAGTGTAGGTGATAGCTTGAAGGATGATGAGGACAATCAGTACGCCGAGCAAAGGGATAAAGAACGCATCTTACTGGTTTTGATCACCTCCAATCGAGGACTATGTGGCGCTTTCAATTCAAATGCCATTAAGGCTACCATTCAGAGGGCACTTACCCGGTATGACAGCCAGATGATGGCCCGGCAGGTGGATTTTATGGCCATTGGTAAAAAGGGGGCAGAGTTTCTTCGCAAGAAAGGGTATAACGTGATCTTTGATGGCAGTGAAGTATTCGACGATCTTACATTTGACCGTGTAGCCACCATGGCCAATATGGTTATGGGGCTTTTTCTGGATAAGGAGTATGACCATGTGGATGTGATCTACAACCAGTTTAAGAACGCTGGAACTCAAATTCTTACCGAAGAGCAGTTTCTACCTATCCAGGTGGATGAGCTGGCTCAGAATTCAGAAACTGCTACCAACGTGGATTATATTTTTGAACCCACAAAAGAGTATATTGTACAGGAGTTGATCCCAAGATCTCTTAAACTGCAGTTTTATAAAGCGATCCTTGATTCCCACGCTTCAGAGCATGGAGCACGGATGACTGCCATGCATAAGGCTACCGACAATGCCACCGAACTGCTGAAAGAGCTGAGTCTCCAGTTTAATAAGGCACGACAGGCATCCATAACCACGGAGATTCTTGAAATTGTAAGCGGCGCAGAGGCCCTGAGAGGGTAAAGAATCCGCTACCGGCTAATATTCATCCCAGCTTTTGATGGAGATATCCTCCAGGCTCATCTTGCAGATGGCATAGATGAAAGCGGAGGCCAGCCTGGCATTGGTGATGAGTGGAATGTTATAGTCCACTGCCCCTCGCCTGATGCTGTAGTCATTTGATAATTCATGTGACGACAGGTCTTTGGGAATATTTACCACCAGGTCGATTTTTTTGGCCTTCAGGTAATCCAGAACATTGGGTTTCAGATCCTCATCAGGCCAGGCAAGATCGACCGAATCGATGCCATTTAACTTCAGAAATTCATGGGTACCATGGGTGGCAAAAAGATTGTACCCTTTTTCGATGAGCATTCTGCATGAATTCACAAGTTCCACTTTGGAGCGCATTTCTCCGGTGGAAAGTAGAATGTTTTTCTCCGGAATGGTATAGCCCACCGATAACATGGCTTTCAGTATGGCCTCATAGTAGTTGTCTCCGATACATCCCACTTCACCTGTGGACGACATATCCACACCCAGAACCGGATCAGCTTTCTTAAGTCGGGAAAAGGAGAATTGAGGTGCTTTACACCCTATGTAGTCCAGGTCGAAGATCGATTTATGGGGTTTTTCCACAGGCACCTTTAACATGATTTTGGTGGCCTGATCGATGAAGTTCGATTTAAGCACCTTGGAGACAAAGGGCATGCTTCTGGAGGCCCTCAGGTTGCATTCGATCACTTTAATGTCATTGTCTTTGGCCAGAAACTGCATATTAAATGGTCCGGAAATCTCCAGCTCTTCGGCCAGCTGCTTGGCAATTCTTTTAATTCGGCGAACGGTTTCAAAGTAGATTTTTTGGGGAGGAAATACTATAGTTGCATCTCCCGAGTGCACACCGGCAAACTCTACATGCTCGGAAATGGCATAGGAGAAAAGCTCACCTTCTCGAGCCACGGCGTCTATTTCAATCTCCTTGGCCTGCTCGATAAACTCTGAGACTACCACAGGGTATTGCTTTGAGACTCTGGCAGCCAGCGTAAGAAAACCTTCCAATTCTTCACTGTTAGATACCACGTTCATGGCTGCTCCCGATAAGACGTAGGAGGGCCTCACAAGCAAAGGAAAACCTACTACATCCACAAAGGAGTTGATCTCATCCAGACTGCTTAGCTCTTTCCATCTGGGCTGATCGATACCCAGCTGGTCGAGCATCATTGAAAACTTGTGCCTGTTTTCAGCATTGTCAATGGACTCAGGAGCGGTTCCAAGAATGTGAACATTCTGGTTGTGCAACCTCATGGCCAGGTTATTGGGTATCTGTCCTCCCACTGAGACGATCACTCCTTTTGGCGATTCAAGATCATAGATATCCATCACCCGTTCAAAGGATAACTCATCAAAATAGAGCCGGTCGCAAACATCATAGTCCGTGGAGACAGTCTCCGGGTTATAGTTGATCATGATGGATCGATACCCCTCTTCATTCACTGTTTTCAGTGCATTTACACTGCACCAGTCAAATTCCACACTGGATCCGATCCGGTAAGCCCCCGATCCCAAAACAATGACGGAGCGCTGATCGGTAAAAAATTCAACGTCGTGCTCACTTCCGCTGTAAGTTAAGTAGAGGTAGTTGGTCTGGGCCGGGTATTCAGCGGCCAGGGTATCGATCTGTTTGACACTGGGCAGAATGTTTCGCTTTTTCCTGTGTTCCCGTACGGTCATAAGGTTTTCTGATACATCTCCGCTCATCACCAGGCGGGCTACCTGGAAATCACTGAATCCGGCCTTTTTCGACCGAAGCAGCAATTCATCTTCCAACTCATCGAGGGTATCCACGTTCTCCATTTCCAGCTTCAGGTCATAGATATTCTTTAGTTTTACCAGGAACCATTTATCGATTCGGGTCAACTCATGGATTCGGTCGATGGAGTACCCCTCCTGGAAGGCCTTTTCGATGACTATGATCCTCATATCAGTGGGCTCCGAAAGCTCATTGTCTATGTTTTCAATTTCTATTTCGTGGTTGCCCACAAAACCATGCATCCCCTGTCCGATCATTCGAATCCCCTTCTGAATGGCCTCTTCGAAAGTACGGCCGATGGCCATAACCTCTCCCACCGATTTCATACTAGAGTCGATCAGTTTGGAAACGCCCTGAAATTTATTCAAATCCCAACGGGGAATTTTACAGACAATGTAGTCCAGGGCAGGTTCGAAAAAGGCAGAGGTGGTTTTGGTAATGGAATTTCTTAGCTGATGCAAACCAAACCCAAGGGCCAGCTTAGCAGCCACAAATGCCAGCGGATACCCGGTTGCTTTACTGGCCAGTGCCGATGAGCGGGAGAGCCTTGCATTTACCTCAATCACCCTGTAATCTTCAGAGTTGGGATCAAGAGCATATTGCACATTACATTCACCGATAATTCCAATGTGCCTGATGATGTCGATGGATAGTTTTCTAAGCTTGTGATATTCACTGTTGGTAAGAGTTTGAGAAGGGGCTACCACAATGCTTTCACCGGTGTGAATACCCAGGGGATCGAAGTTTTCCATATTACAAACCGTAATGCAATTGTCAAACCTGTCCCTTACTACTTCATATTCCACCTCTTTCCAGCCCTTAAGCGACTCCTCCACCAGGATTTGGGACGAATAGGAGAAGGCCTTATTGGCCAGCTTCTCAAGATCTTTTTTATTATAACAGAACCCACTTCCCTGTCCTCCCAGCGTATAGGCTGCCCGTATGATGATGGGGTACCCCAGTTCCTCTGCTGCCCTGTGTGCGTCTTCCTCGGTGGTAACGGCCATGCTGCGGGCGGTTCTTGCATTGATTTCATCCAGTTTGTCCACGAAAAGTTGGCGGTCTTCGGTATCCATAATGGCCCGAACAGGCGTTCCCAGTACACGCACATCATGCTTTTCAAGCGTCCCTGCTTCATAGAGAGCCACCCCACAATTCAGGGCAGTCTGCCCGCCAAAGGCGAGAAGGATCCCATCAGGTTTCTCCTTTTCAATGACCTTTTCAACAAAATAGGGCGTTACCGGAAGGTAGAAGATCTTATCGGCTATCTCTTCGGAGGTTTGAACTGTGGCAATATTGGGATTGATCAAAATAGTGAAAACACCCTCTTCACGTAGTGCTTTAAGGGCTTGCGAGCCCGAGTAATCAAATTCTCCAGCTTCCCCGATTTTTAATGCTCCCGATCCGAGGATCACCACTTTTTTGATTGAATCGTTCATTTTGATGGCCTAAGTGACAGTTAATTTGTGGATCAGGATGACCCAAACGGGGGTTCCGGAGTCCATATATTCCGGGGTGTAAAAATAGAAAAAAAAGCTGAGAGATTCGCATTAATCTAAAAATAATGTATAAATTTGCATTTCGAATGTATAAATATACAAAGTGAAAAACAGGAACGAAAGATTAATGGGGATCAGGCGGCTTATCGGCAGTCAGAATATCTCCAGCCAGGAGAAGCTAATGAAGCTACTGGGAAAGGAGGGGTTTGAGCTGACCCAAGCCACGTTGTCAAGAGATCTTAAATACCTGAAGGTGGCTAAAATGCCCGATGACAAGGACGGTTATGTTTATATTCTTCCCGATAAGGAGCACGCGGTTGAGGATGTAGAATTTGCCGGACCCGGACTGAATGGTTTAATTTCCATAGACTTTGCTCAGGGACTGGCGATCTTAAAGACCCTGCCGGGACATGCCGCAATGATCGCATACACCATTGATAATCTTGGGGCCTATGAAATTGCGGCCACCATTGCAGGAGACGACACGATTCTGCTGGTTCCCAGAGATGGTGTTACCCGAACCGATGTGGTGAATGTACTTAAACTTAAGATGCCAGGACTGATGCCGGATTTCGTTCAGTAAATACAATTAATTCAGAAGAATAATGAATCACGATATAGAGATTACCATTGCCTCTGCAGCACATCTTAACTATGTGCCGGATATAGAGCAGGCGCTATTGATTGCCTCTCAGCAGAAGGGAACAGGTATTGCCGTTAGAAATAAGGAGTATCTCAATGGAAAAATTGAAGAGGGAAAAGCTGTTATTGCCATTAGCAGCGAGGGAAAATGGGCTGGATTCTGTTATATCGAATCCTGGGGACACAATAAATTCGTAGCCAACAGCGGATTGATAGTCTCCCCCGAGTTCAGGGGAGTTGGATTGGCCATTGAGATTAAAAAGAGGGCATTTGATCTGTCGGCAAAACTCTTTCCGGGTGCCAAGCTGTTTGGATTAACCACCAGCCTGGCAGTGATGAAGATCAATAGCGGACTGGGTTATAAACCAGTGACATTTTCAGAGCTGACAGATGACGATCAGTTCTGGAAAGGCTGTGAAACTTGCCCGTACTACGATATCCTGGTGAGGACTAAACGGGATGATTGTCTTTGCACGGCCATGATTATGGATCCGGTTGAGAAAAAGAGAGTAAATGGCGAGGCGCATAAAGCCGGAGTAAAAGTCAAAATTAACCACACCTGATAACATTCAACATGAAGAAGAAGAGAGTTTTATTGGCCCTGAGCGGGGGACTTGATACATCGTTTTGTGCTATTTACCTGTCCAGGGATAAGAAGATGGAGGTGCATTCCGCCATTGTTAATACCGGAGGATTTGCTGAAGAGGAGCTGGAGCAGATTGGTGCTCATGCAAAAAAATTGGGAGTAGTCACTCATAAGGTGCTGGATGTGACGGCTGATTATTACAACAGGTGTATACGGTATTTGGTTTTTGGAAATGTTTTGAGAAACCGGAGCTATCCGTTGTCCGTAAGTTCTGAGCGCACCTTTCAGGCCATTGCACTGGTAGACTATGCTAAGAAAGAGGGATTTCAATACATAGCCCACGGTTCAACAGCTGCAGGAAATGACCAGGTACGTTTCGATCTGGTGATCCAGGTCCTGGCCCCCGAAATAGAGATTATTACACCCATCAGGGAGTTGAGAATCTCCAGGGAGGATGAAATTGAATACCTCCGGAAAGAGGGTATAGAGTTGAACTGGGAAAAAATGAAGTACTCCATTAACCAGGGCCTCTGGGGTACCAGTGTGGGGGGGAAGGAGACCCTTACCTCTACAGGTGAACTGCCCGATGAGGCCTATCCCACTCCGGTGGAGAAATCAGGCTCGGAAGTGATTACCATTGGATTTGAAGAGGGTGAGCCTGTCAGTCTAAATGGAGAGAAGTTTGAGCCGGTTGTGGTGATCAGTGAACTGGAGAAACTGGCTTCTCCCTGGGGGGTCGGCAGGGATGTTCACGTGGGAGATACCATCATTGGGATTAAGGGTCGGGTCGGTTTTGAAGCCGCTGCTGCCAGGATCATCATCGACGCGCATCTTGCCCTTGAGAAGCATGTGCTTTCCCGCTGGCAACTTCACTGGAAGGAGCAGATCGGACAGTGGTATGGTATGTTTGTGCATGAGGCCCAATATCTGGAGCCGGTCATGCGCGATCTGGAATCATTTCTGGAATCATCCCAGAAAAATGTGACCGGTGAAGTGGCCATCAGGTTAAGACCCTACAGTTTTACGATAACCGGGGTGGACAGCCCCTTCGACCTAATGAACTCCTCATTTGCCACCTATGGGGAAATGAACCGGGCGTGGACTGCCGAGGAGGTAGATGGATTCACCCGGATACTGGGGAACCAACAGAGAATCTGGTATGCGGTAAATGGAAAAAAGGATTAACAGGATTAAACTGTCATAGCATATGAAAAAAGTAGGAATCATAGGAGCTGGAAATATAGGAATGGCCATTGCCAAAGGGCTGGTCTCTTATAAAAAGATGAAGCATTCGGACATATACCTTTCACGAAAAAAGAGTGAATTGTTGGCCGCGGCCGGAAAAGAAGGATATAGAGTGACGGATAATGGCGCGTTGGTTGAAAAATGCGACTATATCATCCTGGCAGTTCTGCCAGGCCAGGCCAGGGAAGTAATTGAAGAGATCAAACAGTCGCTTGCCAACACCTCAAAAATATTGGTCAGTGTGGTATCGGCTGTGAGTTTAAAAGAACTTGATGAGTGGATCGGAAATGGTGTTAATGTGGTCAGAATTATGCCCAACACAGCAGTGGAATATGGGGCGAGTATGACCTGTATTGCAGGTGAGGATGAAAAGGCGATCAGGCAGATTGAGGAGCTATTTGGACCCATGGGGCAAACCATGGTAATTAAGGAGCACCTGATGCCGGCGGCCACCATATTGGCTGCATGTGGTATCGCATTTTTCCTAAGGTTTATAAGGGCCGTTTCTCAGGGTGGAATTCAAATCGGTTTTCATGCCGAAGAAGCGGGAAAAATTGCAGCGCAGACCGCCCGTGGTGCCGCTGAATTGTTGATGCAGACTGACCATCATCCGGAGACTGAAATTGACCGGGTGACCACCCCCATGGGATGCACCATCTCGGGTCTCAATGAAATGGAGCACTGGGGACTGAGCTCTGCAATGATTAAAGGAATTGTAAAATCTTACTCTGGTATCAGTGATTTGAAATAATGGCCATTAAAGTCCCGTACATAGAATTGTTAATGGAGATGCTGGCCATTCCGGCAGTAAGCAGGAATGAAGATTTGCGTTCAGATTTTCTTGAGAGTTACATGAAAGATGCAGGATTTCCGGTAAGCAGGATTCAAAACAACCTTCTGGTGGGAAGTCCAAAAAGATTGGACTCCAGACCCAGGATTTTACTGAATTCTCACATGGATACGGTTTCACCGGTGGAAGGGTGGGACTTGGATCCCTTTATACCGGTTATGCAAGGAGAGAAGATCACGGGTCTGGGCAGTAACGATGCAGGGGCCTCTGTGGTTACCCTGATGGCCACCTATGGGGAGATGAGAGAGCGACTGGAAAGTTCACTCGATCTGTTGCTCCTTATTAGTGCAGAGGAGGAGGTATCGGGACACAATGGAATCTCTGCAGTGTTGCCGGGACTTGATGATCTGGATGGGGCGATTGTAGGAGAACCCACAGGCATGCTTCCTGCTGTGGCTGAGAGGGGATTGATGGTGATTGATGGGGAGGTAAAGGGAGTGGCAGGACATGCAGCCAGAAAAGAGGGAGAGAATGCCATCTATAAGGCCATAAAGGAGATTGAAAGCATTAAGAAGCTGGAATTTGGGAAAGCATCTGAATGGCTTCCCGAACCCGGGGCCCAGGTCACGCTCATATCGGCAGGTACAAGTCACAATGTGGTTCCGGATGTTTGCCGGTTTGTGGTGGATGTGAGAAGCAATGATAAATATGGAAATGAAGTTTTACTTGAACTGATCAGGGAGGCATGTGCTGCCCAGCTGGTTCCGCGATCTACGAGGCTGAAGCCTTCCGGGCTTCCGGAGAATCATTTTCTGATGAAGGCTATTCACAGAAGCAATCTGGAGCCATTTGGTTCCTCTACCCTGTCGGATATGGCACTGATTCCTTATCCGGCTATAAAAATGGGCCCCGGCGATTCGGCTCGCTCCCATACAGCAGGAGAGTATATAATGAAAAGTGAATTGGACCTGGCAGTTGAACGCTATTGCCGGTTTCTGGACAACCTTAAAGTGTAACCGAACTATGAAATTGTGGGACAAAGAGATATCGACCGAACAACGCATTCTTGCCTTTACCACCGGTAAAGATCCGGTATATGACCTGGAGCTTGCCCCTTACGATGTATTGGGGTCTATGGCTCATACCATCATGCTCTCAAAAGTGGGACTTATAAAAAAGGAGGATGCATCCATACTTGTGGATGAACTGATGCATATTTTTGGCCAGGCACAAAAGGGAGAGTTGGAACTTGGTGAAGGAATAGAAGATATCCATTCGCAGGTGGAGATGATGCTTATCAATAAGCTGGGCGATCTGGGTAAAACCATCCACACAGGGCGGTCCAGAAACGATCAGGTGATGGTTGATATCAAGTTGTTTCTCCGTGAGGAACTCAACCATCTGGTGAACCAGGTGAGGGATCTGGCCCTCATACTTGGAAAGCAGGCACATGCGTACAGTGATGTAATGATGCCAGGGTATACACATATGCAGGTGGCCATGCCCTCTTCCTTTGGTTTGTGGCTTGGTGCCTATGCAGAAGCTCTTGCCGATGACCTTACCTTTATGCAGGGGATCTACAGCGTAGTAAACCAAAATCCGTTGGGATCAGCCGCCGGATTTGGTTCTTCATTTCCTGTGGATAGGGGACTTACCACAAAACTGCTGGCCTTTGAAAATATGCACATTAGTTCGGTCAATGCCCAGATGAACCGGGGAAAGACCGAATGGTATGTGGGCACAGGGATCAGTGCAGTAGCGTCCACCCTGTCGCGTTTGGCTATGGATGCTGTCCTTTTTATGGGTCAGAACTTCAATTTCCTGACATTGCCTTCAGAGCTTACCACAGGATCGTCCATCATGCCCCATAAAAAGAATCCTGATGTGCTCGAACTGATACGGGCAAAGTGTAACCGGTTGACCCAGACTCCCTCCGGGATATCTGCGGTGACAGGAAATCTGATCTCCGGATACCATAGAGATTTTCAGATCCTTAAGGAGATTCTTCATCCAGCACTGGATGAGTTAAGAGAGTGCCTCTCCATGATGCAATATGTAATGGAGCGCATCAAGGTCAACAAAGAGATTCTGGAGGATAAAACCTATCAATACATCTTTTCGGTAGAGGAGGTAAATAAGAAAGTTCAGGAGGGGATCCCATTCAGGGACGCCTACAAAGAGGTGGCTAAAGAAATAGATAAAGGGCGTTACAGGCGGGGCCGGGACCATACCTATACTCACCTTGGAAGTATAGGAAATCCCGGCATTGCAGACATCAAGACGAAACTGGACAAGGCTTATAATGGATTTCGTTTTGTGGAAACCTCGGAAGTAGTAAATGGATTGAGTACCTATTTTGAAAAGTCATGACACACAGAAAATATTTAAAGGATAAGAAAAAGATCGTTGTAAAGGTTGGCACCAGTCTGCTGGCCTACGACAATGGGAAGATTAATTTGCAACGCATGGAAAAGCTAGTGAGAGTGCTGGCAGATCTGCACAACAGTGGAAGGGAAGTGATCTTGGTCTCTTCAGGAGCGGTGGGTATGGGAGTTGGAATGATCGGGCTGGATGAAAAGCCCACCGACCTGGTGAAGAAGCAGGCCCTTGCAGCTATTGGTCAGGTGGGTTTGCTCAGGTTGTATCAAAAATTTTTCGATGAGTATAGCAAGACTGTGGCACAGTTGCTTCTTACCAGAGATGGTATCGAGAATAGCTTAAGAAGAAAAAATGCAAGGAATACTCTTAATGAACTGATTGATATGGGAATTATTCCTGTGGTGAATGAGAACGATACAGTAATTACCGATGAAATCGAATTTGGGGACAACGATACTCTTTCTGCCTGTGTGGCCACATTGATACATGCTGATTTGCTGCTGATTCTGACAAATACTGATGGTGTATTTACAGCAGATCCGCATATCCATCATTCGGCGCAGAAAGTCCCTAAAGTTATGAACGCAAGTGATGATCTAAAGGATATAGATCTGAATGGTTCGTCCAAGTTGGGTTCGGGAGGAATGGCTTCGAAGATCGCTGCGGCAGAATTATGCAGGGAACATAATGTTGATGTGGTTATAGCCGACGGTAGCGACCCTGCCAACATTATGGATGTGCTGGAAGGAAAAGACCTTGGAACCTTTTTTGTGTCTGATGCCACGAATCAATTAGCAAGCTGATTGAAGTATAAAGTATGCAAGTAGAAAGTATAAAGTATGCAAGTAGAAAGTATGCAAGTAGAAAGTATAAAGTGAAAAGTATGGAAGAGTTAATAGAGATAGGGAAGAGGGCGAAGAGCGCCTCGGGGCAGCTGGCCCATTTGAATAGCGAGCAGAAGAATAACATATTAATCAGAGTGGCCGAATTGCTGGAAGAGCAATCGGCTCAGCTTCTGGAGGCCAATGCTCTGGATCTCAAACAGGGAGAGGAGATGGGTTTAAAGGGGGCCATCATGGAGAGGCTTACCTTATCGAAAGAGCGCATCAGTGGAATAGCAGATGGACTCAGGGAGGTGGCTCAGCTGGACGACCCCATTGGGGAGATTGAAGAGATGAAGAAACGCCCAAACGGACTGTTGATCGGAAAGAAGAGGGTTCCGCTGGGTGTAGTAGGAGTGATCTATGAATCGAGACCCAATGTGACAGCGGATGTGGCCGGACTATGCATTAAGACCGGGAATGTTTGTGTGCTCAGGGGTGGGAAAGAGGCCTTCCAGTCCAATAATGCCATTGTGAAGATTTTCCATAAGGCCATTGAAGCCATTGGATTGGATCCCCATATGGTACAGCTGGTCCAAAATACCAACAGGGAGAGCGCGGTGGCCATGATGAAACTCAATCAATATCTGGATATCCTAATTCCCAGGGGTGGAGCAGGATTGATTCAGGCAGTGGTTCAGAACAGCACCGTGCCGGTGATAGAAACCGGGGTGGGAAATTGCCATATCTATGTGGATGAAGCAGCTGATCTGGAGAAAGCTGTTTCCATAGTTTATAATGCAAAGACCCATCGACCGGGCGTATGCAATGCAGCAGAGAGTCTACTGGTTCATGAAAATGTGGCTGCTGAAGTATTGCCTTCAATTGGAGAGGCTCTGGCTGAGGGAAATGTGGAGATCCGGGGGGATGAAGTCACCTGCGGGATCATCCCTGAGGCCATTGCTGCAACGGAGGAGGATTGGGGGACCGAATACCTGGACCTGATCATCAGCTCGAAGGTAGTTGGATCGCTGGAGGAGGCTATTGATCACATCAAAAAATACGGCTCCATGCATTCGGAGAGTATTGTAACTGAGAACTACAGTCATGCCCAGTTTTTCCTCGACAGGGTGGATGCTGCAGCGGTCTATGTGAATGCTTCCACCCGTTTTACAGATGGATTTGAATTTGGCTTTGGTGCCGAAATTGGCATCAGTACCCAGAAGCTTCATGCGCGTGGCCCCATGGGCTTAAAGGAGCTCACCACCAATAAGTATATCATTTACGGATCAGGTCAAATCAGGAAGTAGGTATAAAGTGTAAAGTATCAACCCTTTCTACTCTTTTTGATGTTTTCAATAAAAACATCAAAAAGGTAAGCTGTGTCGGTTGGGCCACCCGATGCTTCGGGGTGAAACTGGGTGGAGAAGAAGGGTTTTGAGGTATGCTTCATCCCTTCGTTCGTATTGTCGTTGAGGTTGACAAAGAGGGGTTCCCACCCTTCAGGAAGGGTTTCGTTATCGATGGCAAATCCGTGGTTCTGAGAGGTGATATAGGCCTTATCAGTTCCTACCTCAAGCACAGGTTGGTTATGGCTTCTGTGTCCGTACTTTAGCTTATAGGTGTCGGCTCCTGCTGCCAGGGCCATCAGCTGGTTGCCCAGGCAAATGCCGAAAATGGGGGTGTCATATTGATAGGCGTTTGCGAGATTTTTAATGGTGGCTTCGCACTGTTTGGGGTCGCCAGGACCGTTGGAGATAAAGAGCCCGTCATACTCCTCCTTGCTGATGTCGTGGTCCCAGGGAACCCTGATCACGGTGGTGTCCCGCTCCAGAAGGCATCGGATAATGTTGTATTTTACTCCACAGTCGAAAAGAAGGATTCGGTATTTTCCGTTTCCATACTCAGTTTTTTCATTCACACTTACCTGTGCCACCAGGTTATCCTTGTTGGGATCATAGGTTTTTGGTTCTTTTTCGTCAAATACAATTTTGCCCAGCATCGACCCTTTTTCGCGGAGAATTTTTGTAATACGCCTGGTGTCCACGTCAAAAATACCCGGTATTTGGTTTTGCTTTAACCAGTCACCCAGACTGCGATCGGCATTCCAGTGTGAATACTCAGAGGAGTAGTCGGAAATAATAAGTGCCGAAATATGAAGCTGATCCGATTCAAAAAACTTGAACATGGCATTTTCTGAATCCTCACTGGGTACCCCATAATTACCCACCAGTGGATAGGTGAGGACCAGGAGCTGACCCCTATAGGAAGGGTCGGTGAGGCTTTCGGGATATCCGGTCATGGCCGTATTAAATACCACCTCACCAGCAATGCTACCTTCGTAGCCAAATGATTTTCCGGTAAATGTGGTTCCGTCCTCGAGGATCAGTTTAATTGGTTTGAAATGCATTGGATAATGAATTGTTTTTAGATTCAATTAGGATCAGGTTATTGATTATTTTCTCAGACTGTTCGGGTGTAATTCGCTTGGCAATAATTTTCTTATCCTGGTCGAGTACAAACAACTGAGGATAACTTTGAAGGTTATACGATACCCTGAATTCGTTGCTGTACGGACTCCAGCAATTGACCCAGTCGTACAAGTAATGTTCATTCACAAAATCGACCCACTTCTCTTTCCCTTCTATGGTATTGATCACATGCACAGAGATTACCTCAACTTCTTTGTCTTTTAACCTCGAATAGGCCTCGTACAGGGCGGGGGTTGATTTCTTACAATGGCCGCAATCGGCTTCCCAGAAATAGATGATGGTATACCGTGCCTCCACATCGTATAACAGGAAATCCTGGCCAATGTGTGGATCCTTCTTGATGGTAGTATCCTGTGCAGCCATTTGAAAGTGTTCAGAGGGAACCTTACGCAGGGTAAGGTTAGGAGCTGTCTGTCCAATGAGGGTGGGCTTGTTCTTTTCCAGGTTGTCTTTCAGCTTATTGAGAAATTCGGCACTGCTCCAGGTCGCATCGGGAATATAGTAGTGCTCAGCAATATGAAAATATACCACATCCATTCCCATGAATTTGCTTTCGGCAAAGTGATTGAACAGGGTAATCAACATGTACCTGTAAAGTTCTTCATCTACTTTGGAACCTTCAAGCAGGAAGTCAACCGCTACAATCAATGAATCGGGGTGCTGAGTTACAGCCCGGGAAAGGTAATTCATGATTTTCCCTTCGTAGAGGGGTGTATGCAACAGTCTAACATTAAAGGGATCGAAACTATCAAAGTAGTGCTGCCTGTAGTAATAATACCTGATGGAGTCATCCTCTCTCTTCTGGTCGGTCAAAAGCTCTTCGGGAGGCAAAGGTTCCCGGGTGGCACCTATGAAATCATTGACAAACAGCGAGGCATGTTCGGTTTCAATGCGGTCCATATAGTCTTCCATCTCTTCGTTAATCTCCGCCTGCCTCTCCCTGATCGAGGCTGTATCTGAAGCTGAAGTTGCTTCAGCTAATAAGGATTGCTGGTGCTGAAGTTCTTCTCTTTTTTGCTGAAGGAATACTTTATAATCCTGGAAGATTCGGTTATCGTCCGAATCTGTGAATCTTACTGTACCTGCCAGATCGGAGGTATCGGCAACCAGTGAAAACACCTGCTGATCACCCAGTAACATATCAAAATAGTGGCTCGGGCTATAATAGATCAGGTAGAGTCCGCCAACAAAGGCTTTCTCTCCCTCGAAAATCCCTTTCCCATTTTGATCAAGAACAATGGTATCTTTGGGGACCATCCGGGATGTAAAGTATTCACCCAGGATAACCGTATCTTCCGAGAGGCCCGTCAGTTGAATTTCAATATGATATTTCTGTCCCCATACCGAGCCAGGAAGCAGCAGCATGGTTCCCATAATGAGAGTGAGAAATCCCTTGATCAATGACATTAAATAGTGCTTTTAAAAAACGGTCAAAGTTAACGATTCTATTTTAAAATATATTGTTCAATCTCCATGCCAAACCTGGTCCAAATTGATTAACTTGTTATGGACAATTTGATCTGCATATATTACCCGCAATACCAATGTATACCCTTCTTGAAGCACAGAACCTGGTAGAGAAACATATTCAGAATATCTCCATACCCGATACTCCGACCGAGTTATATGAACCTGTAAAATATGTCCTGTCCATTGGAGGAAAAAGAATCAGACCGGCACTGGTAATTCTTGCCTGTGACCTGTTTGCCGGATCGGTTGATTCGGCGCTGGTTCCTGCTGTGGCCATTGAGGTTTTCCACAATTTCACCCTGTTGCACGACGACATCATGGATCGCTCTGAAGTAAGGCGGGGACAACCCACGGTGCATGTGAAGTACGGCGAAAATGTGGCTATACTTTCGGGTGATGTTATGTCCATTCTGGCCAGTCGTTTAATCAATCATTCACCAGGGGTTGTGCTGAACGTGGTTCATGAAGTTTTTACAAAGACTGCCATGCAGGTTTGTGAAGGGCAGCAGATGGATATGAATTTTGAGGATCTGCTGACCGTTTCTGAAGAGGAGTACATGACCATGATTCAGCTAAAAACAGCAGTTCTTATTGCAGCCAGTCTGAAAATTGGAGCTATTCTCGGAGGTGGTTCCCAAACCGATGCAAATGACCTTTATGATTTTGGATTGAACCTGGGCATGGCATTTCAGCTTCAGGACGATCTGCTTGACACATTTGGAGATCAGCAAACCATCGGAAAAATGCTTGGAACTGATATTGTAGATAATAAAAAGACCTTTCTGATGATCAAAGCGCTGGAGAAGGGTTCTCCCCAACAACGAAAAAACCTCACAGATTGGCTTGCAAAAAGGGATTTTAAGAGAGAAGAGAAGGTGGCTGAGGTAACCGGCATATTTAAGCAGCTGAAGATAAAAGAGATCACTAATCAGCGCATTAAGGTTTTTTATAAGAAATCACTGGAAAGCCTTGCCAAGCTGAACAGGCCGGAGGAACGAAAGGTGGAACTATCAAATTTCGCCTCTTTTCTGATAAATCGCAATAAGTAGTTTACCACATTCTTAACCTGGAAAGCCCGGAGCGGCTTTATCTTCCACTCCCAATTCAAGCATTAAATCCTGTTGATCGTACCTTTGGAGAAGATTCCTCAGCTCTTCAATTTGAAACAGTACCTCATTGATCTCCCGTTGAATGGATGATTTATGACGCGGCTTCATTCCATTGAAGTAGGTGAATTCGTCCACCAGATTTTCATAGTACTCCTTCAGAATGGTGTTCCCCTTCTCCATCTCTCCACACATGTAATATGCCTCGATGATTCCCTCATAATGGATAACCCCACCCTCTCGGTCAGGCAACGTGATTCCTGTAATATACTGGTCAAAAGGTAGCACATGGGAAGGACTTAGATCCATGCAATGATCCAGAACTTCAACTGCCTTATCCTTTTTTCCCTCCTCCAGTAACTTAACAGCCAACCTGGTATGAATGCTTCTGAAGCGGATTACCGACAGGGTTCTAATGGTATAGTAATCGAGCTGAACATCCTTCTCATTCATTCTGCCCCACTGGAATCTGTTTATTAACCGATCATACAGTGTATCAGTGTCTATCCCACCCATTTCAATGAGACTCTTGTATGGAGAGGATATGGGTACCACCCGATAGGCCAACCCTTCGGTACGGTAAAACTCCTCCAAACCCAGTGAGCCATCATATCCACCTGAGGTATAATAGATGGGACGGTTCCATTTGTTGGCCCCATGGATATCGAGCTGACCAAGCGTACCTTTAAGAATCTGGCTGTTTGGTTGCAGCTGAATGTGGATGTTTTTCTCGAGTCTTTGTGCATCTTCAGGTTTGATAGTTCCATTGGAAATCACCCGGGCCGAATCCACCGGCAGAATCAACTTATGAGTGGGAATGTAGTCCACTTTTTGACCGGTCCTCAATGGCAATTTGGTCCTGGGATCGTCACTGGCCACAAATTTAGAGATGTAATCCAGGGTGGCCGATTTTTCATTCTCTCTTACGTAAATGGTATTGCCGGGAACTTTGTCATAGGTCGACTGAGGAATTGCGAAAGGCAGAGGTGCTGAACTATAATTTTGCCATCGTGCCTGATCAATATACCAGTTCATATTGAACAGCATCATGTTTACGATCCGGACATCTTCCCTTACACCTTCCACATCCTGCACAAACCATAGAGGGAATGTATCGTTATCGCCCACGGTGAAGAGTATGGCATTTTTATCACATGAATTGAGATAGTTTCGTGCAATGTCCCTGGCTATGTACCTGCCCGACCGGTCATGGTCATCCCAGTTCTCGATGGCCAGAAGTGTGGGAACAGCCACCAGACTAATTGCCAGCGCTAAAACTGCAGACAGGTTAGCCTTAAGCCTGGCCTGAAAAATATGGTAGATTCCGGCAACGCCAATCCCAATCCAGATGCTAAATGCATAAAATGAGCCCGCATAGGCATAATCACGCTCCCTGGGCTGATAGGGCGTCTGATTCAGGTAGATGACAATGGCCAGTCCCGTGAGAATAAACAGGCTCATCACCACCCAGAAATCTCGAACATTTTTATCAAGCTGAAAAAAGAGACCTACAAGTCCAAGAAGCAGGGGCAGAAAATAGTAGGTATTCCGGGCCCCATGGTTTTTCATGTGATCGGGAAGGATCTTCTGGGGTCCGATCCTGGCCGAATCGAAGGCCTTAATCCCACTGATCCAGTTTCCGTTTAACACATTCCCATGTCCCTGTTTATCATTTTGCTTTCCTGCAAAATTCCACATGAAGTACCTGAAATACATATGCCCGATCTGATAACGGAATAGAAACTCCAGGTTGTCCAGATAACTGGGATTGCCCGGATCGGATATGGTCCCAAACTCTTTGTAGGCCTGCTTGTGGTTTGGATTACGACTATACATCCGGGGAAGCATAACTTTGCTGCCTCTATAGATCACATCTGGCTTATAGTAGGCAATTTCATATTCATTCTTCTCTTTATTCAGTATATGTACCGGCTTTTTATAAATATAGTCTTCCGGTTCGGCATTGTAGAGGTAACCTCTGACCAGGGGCCGGTCTCCGTACTGTTCCCTGTTGAGGTAAGAGAGCAATGCAAATATATTTTCAGGACGGTTTTCATTCATTGGAGGGCCCGCCAGGGACCTGATTACAATCAGGGCATAAGAGGAGTAACCAATAATAATTACCGTAATACCCACAAGAATAGTATTCAGGATCACATTTTTCTTTACAAACTGGGTCCTGTAAATTCCAAAGATCAAGGCTCCCAGAAGCAGTCCCACATAGATCACCACCCCTACATTATAATGCAGACCCACCGTGTTTGTAAAAAACTTCTCTACAATTGTGGCCACTTTGACAAGCCCGGGAATTATTCCATACATGATTGAAACCAGGATGGCCAACGAAATAGCCAGCGCATACACAACTCCCTTTCGGGTAATGGTCTTATTCATTTTAAAATAGTAGACCAGAACAATGGCAGGGATGGTCAGAAGGTTTAAGAGGTGAACACCAATAGATAGCCCCATCAGGTATGCAATCAGTATAATCCACCGGTTGGCTCCTGGCTCATTTGCCACATTCTCCCATTTTAGGATGGCCCAGAAGACCATGGCGGTGAAGAGCGATGAGGTGGCATAAACTTCCCCTTCCACTGCAGAAAACCAGAAGGTATCGGAAAAGGTGTAAGCCATGGCTCCCACAAAGGAACCCCCCAGAACCACCATAAGGTTAGCCCTTGAAGTTTTTTCATCGCCTTCACCCTCCGTCATCAGTTTCTTTAAAAGATGCGAAATGGTCCAGAAAAGGAACATAATGGTAAAGGCACTGGCAAAAGCCGATACTGCATTGATCATCATGGCCACCTTTTCGGTATTGGTGGTGAATAGCGAAAAAATTCGTCCTATGATCAGCCAAAATGGTGCTCCGGGGGGATGCCCCACCTGCAGTTTGTATGAACTGGCTATAAATTCGCCACAATCCCATAAACTGACAGAGGGCTCGAGGGTCATCAGGTAAACAAAAAGGGCAATGGCGAAACTAATCCAACCCCCTATGAGATTTATTTTCTTGAATTGCATGGGATGAAAATATAGGCTTAGCGATTTGACTGGCACGAATTTAACCCTTTTTTTAGGATAGGCATGAAAAAACAAATATTTTGAAATGGTTGACATATATTGAAATGGAATATATATTTGTGGTTCACTAAATCCAAAAGTCATGACCATTAAAGGAATTAGCGATCTGGATCATACCCTCTACACAGATTACCCTGAGTTCGAATTTGAGTATGCAAATAAAAAGGAGCCCAACACCTTACCTCCTGAAAAACAAACCCTTATAGTTGGCCTCGACAAGCGAAAAATGGATGGAGCACCCATTACTTATATTATGGGTTTTGTTGGCCTGCGCATTGATCTGAGGAAAATTGAAGAGGAATTGCAGGGTGTTTGTCGCACCTGTGGATCATCCAAAATGTATGATATCATGTTAAGCGGAGATGTGAGAAAACGTGCTTATGTGTATTTGCGCTCCCGTGGATATAAAGTAAAATTTGCAGAAAACTAACCTCCTATTATATTGCCCATTTACCAAAGGCAGGATGGCGATCATCCTGCTTTTGGTCTTTTCAACCGGACTTGATGCCCAGTTTTATGAGTATGGCCAGGATGCGGGTACCCTGAAGTGGGAACAATTTAAAACCCCCAATTACAAGGTGATTTACCCCAGAGGGCTGGATAGTCTGGCTGGTGCATTTGCCGATCGCCTGGAGTATTTCTACCCCTATCTGGGAAAGCCTCTTGATCATAAGCACAGTTCCATGCCGGTAATCATTCACAATGAATCCAGTTTTTCAAATGGGGTATTTGTATGGGCTCCCAAGCGCCTGGAGATTTTTACCAATCCCGATCCCAATGGTTATCATCAGGACTGGTTGACGCAACTTGCTCTTCATGAAGGCAGGCATGCTTTTCAAATCGATAAATTGAATCAGGGCATTACCCGGGGGCTTTTTTATGTGGGGGGAGAACAAATGGTGGGAGCCATGGCTGTGTTTCTACCTCAATGGTACCTGGAGGGAGATGCGGTGGATGCTGAGACCAGGTTGTCGAATACAGGCAGGGGCAGACAGCCCTCCTTCGAGATGGGAATTAAGGCCCAGTTACTTGAATTGGGCAGGAAGTACTCATTTTCTAAAGCATACCTGGGTTCTTATAAGCATTATATTCCTAACCATTATCAGCTGGGTTACCTGATGCTGCGGCATGGCCGCCGGAAATATGGAGACAAATTCTGGATTGATTTTCAACAGTATGCTGCAAGGAAACCATATATTTTCAATCCCACCTATTTCAGCATGAAACAGTATGGCTACAGGTCAAAACAGCAGTTTTATGAAGAGTCTCTGGAGGAGTACAGGAAACACTGGAGCGAGACTTCTGCACATCGAGTTCTTTCCAACCATCGGGACTGGAATGAAAATCGGGGGAAGCATTTTACAAGTTATACTTTCCCTCATGATATTTCAGGTACCATGTTGTTTACCCTGAAAAGCGGTATTGATCAGATTCCGGAGTTCATATTTCTGGGAAAGAGTGGGGAGGAAAAACGCATTTACAGGCCGGGGTTTCTCAACTCGGGCCGGGTAAGCTTTTCTGGAAGTCATGTGGTCTGGGATGAGTTTGTCCCCGATCGCCGATGGAGTAACCGAAACTATTCTGTTATTCGAAGCCTGGAAATAGCCACAGGAAAGGTAAAGAACCTGGGACATAAAACCAGGTACTATTCGCCTGCCCTATCCAAAGATGGATCCAGGATTGTAGCCATTGAACAAACAGAAAATCAGAAATTTAACCTGGTAATTCTCCAGATTGACGGTACTGTTCTTGAAACCATTCCTTCGCCCGGGAACCGTTTTTTACAACATCCATCCTGGATGGAGACCGATTCGGCGCTTGTAGTAACTGTGTCGGAAGAATCAGGGAAATCATTATTCAGTTTCACACCGGGCTCAGGGTCTTGGAAAAGGCTTTTCGAATCGGGAGTTGATGATATTTCATACCCGGTAGTAGCTGGCAAACGCATCTATTTCAGTGGCACATTTTCAGGAATCGATAACATCTATTGTCTCGACCTGAAGGACCAATCCACCTACCAGGTTACCTCCACCCGTTTTGGTGCTTTTCATCCCCAGCTCTCAAAAGACGGTTCGGTACTTTACTATTCAAACTATTCGGCTAAAGGGTATGGGGTTGCATCGGTGGAGATCAGCGACGGATTGTGGAAACCCCTCGACCAGGCAGTCGATCATACCGAACAGATTGACTATGACCAGACCGAGGCTGAGATACAGATTGTTGACGGAGCCTCGACTTCCGATACGTCTGTATATGCATCCAGCAAGTATTTCAAGGCTTTACATCTATTCAATTTCCACTCCTGGCTTCCTCTCTATTTCGATTATCTAAACCCCGAATTATCTCTTAATCCCGAACATCTGCCTGTAAGTCCCGGGGTCTCATTAATCTCACAAAACAGGCTTAGTACGGCAGTGAGTCAGTTGGGTTATGAATACAGCAACGGAACCCACATGTTTCACTCGGGCATAAAACTCAAAGGACGTTATCCTGTATTTAACCTTTACTTCGACTATGGAGGTGAACCAAATGTACTCCTGATGGCTGAGGGAGACTCGATTATCTCTTTGCCAAATGATCTCAGGTTTACTGCACAAACTTATGTGCCTCTGAGATTCAATACGGGCAAGTTTCTTTCCATTGTCCAACCAAGAATAGACTATAGCTACCGCAGAGATATACAGTATGATGAAAACCAGGAGAACTACCAGACCGGCGGTCACTATTTGTACTATAGCATTTATGCATCGGCTTACCTCCGGAAGGGAAGAAAAGAAATTCTGCCACGTCTCGGACTGACCACCACCGCCGGATACTATCATGCACCTTTTAGCCAGTTATATGGATCTGTGGCCAGGTGGGGTGTGACCGGTTACCTGCCTGGGATAGTGAAGCATCAGACCCTCAGGTTATCCTTTCAGTACCAAAAGCAATATCCGCTCGACATGTCCCGGCCAGCCTTTATTAACCTAATGTCCCTTCCCAGGGGTTTATATAATATTTATGGCGAAGCCTTAACTAAACTCAGTGCCGACTATGTGTTCCCCATTCTCTATCCCGATCTTGAATTGGGTGGCCTTCTATATCTGAAAAGGATCAGGGGAGGGGTATGGACCGATTATATGGTTGGTTCCAATGTGATTATCAGGGATCCAGATCCCCATTACGAGGATAGAAATTACCAAACGGTTGGTATTGATCTGGTGGCAGACCTGCACCTGCTAAGGATCCAATTTCCTCTTTCGCTGGGTGGCCGGCTAATTTATGAACCTGAAACCGGGAATGTAAGTATGGAAGGGATTTTTTCAATGGACATTAATTAGCTATTCTCCGGAGCTGAATTCGTGTGATACAGTGAAAAACCCGGGGTACTGGACGATCTTCCCCCCAACCAGCAGACTGGGCTTGATCTTCATACTTAAATTGGAGGGCTGATCGCTTGTGCCCACCAGGTTCAATGCAAAATTCATCATGGTCTTGGGATTGTCTCCCTCCATATAATCAATCAGGTCGGCATGAATTTTCAGAGGCACGATGGCAAGTCCTCCCGACGGAGCTACCTCAATTCGCCGGTCCACCAGGCCAGAAGCTACCTCCAAATCGTCTATATAGGCCACCCATTCTATGGAATTCACAGCTGCCGTTGTTGTCCCCGGATTTCTTACTTCCATATTTATGGTAATATCGAAGGGAAGTGTTCCTCTCAATAAGTTTGCTGCAATCAATTGTCCTTCAAGGAATGTGAAATCGGAAAGTGTGCTTCGATCGCTCATTTCAATACCACAAACCGCCGGATCCTGGATTGAATATAGCCTGAATTCACACTTTTTAAGGGCTGTAAGTTCAGAAAGGACCGAACAGCTGTTAAGGAGCAGGAGGAAGATTGGAAAGAAGAGTAGTTTTCTCATTGTATAGGCAAGTATTTGTGTAAAATAGAAAGAAACACTTCCACGTTGTGTAAATGTATATATTTTTGTAGCTGCGTGGATGATATTTTTTCATATGGATGGTCGGGCATCAAGAAGTTCTTCAAAGAGAACCTGGTGGCTATTCTATATACCTTGATTTTTCATCTGGTTATTCTGATTGTTTTTATTTTTGTAAAGGTTGATGGGTTGAAGAATGGTCGGGAGCTGGGAGTTGAACTGGAGTTTGAGGAGAGAACACTGGAAGAGATTATGGCCGAGGAAGTTGAGGATGTGCCGGCCGAATGGATGGAACAGGTTATGCTGCAACGGGAACTCTCAAGCAACCGGGCGGTAAACCTGAATGCCGAGAATGATTTCAGTGAAAATATTTCCACAGATTCCTATGTGCAGGATCTGATGGATCAGATAGAGCAGGCAAGGAATGAGGAAGACAAGGAGAAGCTTGAAGAGTTACAGGCCATCCTGGCAACTGCCGACTATGTACCTCCGGCTGCAGAGGCGGAGGATGATGAAGCTGGTGAGTTCTCGGGGCCTACAACCATTACCTATGAATTTCTGGAGGAACCCAGAAGCAGGGGAAAGGCGATGCTTACCATACCCGTATATCGGTGCCAGGGATCGGGAGTGGTAAGGGTTGAAGTCATGGTGGCTCCAGATGGATCAGTACGTACTGCCCATATTAAAGGATCCATTGAGGGAAACGATAAGGTCTGCTTTGGAGATGCCTCCCTGAAAGCTGCGCTGTCCTCCAGGTTCAGAATAGAGCTAAATAGTCCAGCGAAACACAGGGCGCTTATAACCTATTCATTTGTTGCGCAGTAGAGCTGAATAGCTGGTGGGCTGCCCGGACAATACCTTCAAGATCCTGCTCTAACATGCACTTAAAATGCCTCTTCGGACACTTTTGATATCCTATTTTTGAGCATGGCCGACATTTGAGTCCTGTCACTTCAAATTGCTGGGAAGAGGGATGGGTTCTGAATGGAGTCATGCCAAATTGTGGCACCGTATTGCCCCAGATGGATATAATCTTTTTATTGAAAGCCGCTCCAATATGCATCAATCCAGTATCGTGCGTGATCAGGAGATTCGCTTGTTTTACCAGGGAAGCCGATTGATGAAGGTTATACTGGCCACAGCTGTTGAGGATGGTTTTTTCAGGAAGCGCAGATATGATCTGTTCACCAATGTCACGATCCGATGGACCACCCAGGATAATTACCGGATGCCTGAGTCTGTTACAAAGTTCAATCAGTGATTCAACGGGCAGTTTTTTGGTTTTATGCTGGGCTCCAATGGCCAGACCAATAAATCCATTCCGATATGTTTCAGGCAGTTCCGATGGTTTGATTTCATCCTGCTCTGGGATAAAGTAATCCAATCCACCCCGATCTCTTTTAGAAATAAATGTACGTATGGTATCCAGGTTTCGGTCCACCATATGTTTGTGAGGCATCCGGTCCACTTTCAGGTTCACAAATATCCATTTCTTCCAATTGAGCTTGTGAACCGTAAAATCCATGCGTTTAAGCCCATATTTCAAATGTGCCGACCTTGCATTGTGATGAAGGTCGATGATGTAATCGACCTTGAGGGTTTTCAAATCCCTGATACACTTCTTCATATCTCCATCGAAAGAGTGAATCTGGTCCACAAAGGGATTAGACTCCAGAAGTGATGCAAATGCCGACTTGGTAAGAAAATGAATTTCAGCATCTTCCACCTGATTTTTCAGATGACGCAAAACAGGAGTAGTCAGGATGATGTCACCAATGGAACTAAACCGGACAACGAGGAATCTAACCATTTAAATGAGATCCTTGAAAAAGAAAATCAGTGCCAGCCAGTACTCTGAATTGTCGCTGTTCTCGGCTGATAGCGCACTGGAACCCCTTCCTCCTTCCCCAAGCTGGGGTTCAAAAAGTGTAAGGTGTTGCTCTGAAATACCTGAAGAAAGCTGAGTTACAAATGGAAACTCTGGCTTGCTGGAGGTGATAAAGACAGGTTTGTCAAGATCACTAATGGTCTCCTGGATATTTATACCGGGGAGGAAATATTCACCCGGACTAAGGGCAAGTACAGCTTTAACACTGCTGTTTTCATTGGCCAATTTCAGGCTTATTGAGCCGTTTGCACCACATCCGAGTAGTATTACAGGACTGCCGGATTTTGATTTGATATAATTGATTGCCGCAATCATATCACCCTCCATATCACCTAAACCTCTGTTGCATTTACCCTCCCTGCAGCGTTTGGCAGTTTCATTGGAGACGTTGTTGTTATTTCCGCCGTTCCTGAGATCCACTGCCAGACAGTTGTAATCCATTTTACATAACCGCTGGGCTATGGTCTGGAATTCACCACGGCTCGATTCCTGTTCGTGAAAAAGAAGAATGTAGGGAAGGGTGTCAGAGACGATGTACTCATCTGCTGTAATCTCCAGACCATCGGCAGAGGTAAATGTAACCGTGTTCACCCTCACCACATTGAATGCACTTAGAACAAGAGATATAACAACGATGGTTGCAGTGTAGACAACCTGTCGCCTGAAACTCCTTCGGCTATTATGTTTTAGCTGTTTCGGCAAGCACTATGATTTTATTGTTTTTCACTTCTATGACTCCTCCGTTCACATCAAAAAAGATGGTTTCACCTTTCTGATCGACAATCCTTATTTTTCCCTCATCCAGGGTAGAAATTATAGGGGCATGGTTTTTCAGGATCTCAAAGGAACCCTTTGATCCCGGGACCTGTACCAGATCCACTTCCCCCGTGTATAATTTTTGATCCGGTGCAATGATCTCGAGCAGCATTATTCTTAAGCTTTAGTTTCTGCCAGTATTTTTTTGCCTTTTTCAATGGCTTCCTCAATGTTACCCACCAGGTTGAATGCAGCTTCCGGGTATTCATCCACTTCCCCATCCATGATCATATTGAAACCCTTGATGGACTCTTCAATATTCACAAAAACACCGGGCAGGCCAGTAAACTGCTCGGCCACATGGAAAGGTTGGGAAAGGAATCGGGCTACACGCCTGGCCCGGTGAACCACCAGCTTGTCTTCCTCAGAGAGTTCATCCATACCCAGGATTGCAATAATATCCTGTAATTCGTTGTAACGTTGCAGCAGCACCTTTACTCGCTGTGCGGTATTGTAATGCTCATCACCTAAAATTTCGGCTTTCAGGATCGTGGATGTAGAATCCAGTGGATCAACTGCAGGATAGATACCCAGAGAGGCAATTTTTCTGCTCAGAACGGTGGTGGCGTCCAGGTGTGCAAATGTGGTTGCCGGAGCGGGGTCGGTAAGGTCATCAGCAGGTACATAAATAGCCTGAATAGATGTAATAGATCCACGCTTGGTGGAGCTGATCCTCTCTTGCATAACTCCCATTTCAGTGGCCAGGGTGGGTTGGTATCCTACAGCAGATGGCATACGTCCCAGCAGGGCTGAGACCTCAGAGCCGGCCTGTGTGAATCGGAATATATTGTCAACGAAGAAAAGTATATCTTTTCCTCCTGACTTCTCATCCCCATCGCGGAAAGATTCGGCAATCGTTAGACCCGACAGGGCAACAGTAGCACGAGCTCCGGGAGGTTCGTTCATCTGACCAAATACCAGCGTAGCCTGAGATTGATCCAGCTGCTCACGATCAACTAAATCAAGATCCCAACCACCTTCTTCCATGTTTTTTTCAAATGCTTCACCGTACTTGATTACGCCCGATTCAATCATCTCTCTGAGCAAATCGTTTCCTTCACGGGTCCTCTCTCCAACGCCTGCAAAAACAGAGGTTCCTTCATATTTCTTGGCAATGTTATTGATCAACTCCATGATGATTACTGTCTTCCCAACACCGGCACCACCAAAAAGTCCAATCTTACCTCCTTTGGAATAGGGTTCGAGCAGGTCAATTACTTTAATACCTGTGAAGAGTACTTCAGATTCTGTGGATAGACTATCATAGGAGGGAGGATGATTGTGTACCTGATATCCACCACTTTTATCTACTGGTCCAATTCCATCAATGGCTTCACCCACCACATTTAACAAACGTCCTTTTACGGTATCTCCTTTGGGCATGGTAATGGGATTTCCGGTGGCGACGACCTTCATGCCACGCTGAAGTCCGTCTGTGGAATCCATTGAAACGGTTCTTACAGTATGTTCCCCAATATGCTGTTGACACTCAATAATCAGAATCTGCCCATCGGGCCTTTCAATCTCAAGTGCTTCATAAATACTGGGGAGGTCCTCCCCGGCATCTTCAAAACTTACGTCAATTACAGGACCAATTACCTGAATAATCTTCCCAACTATTTTTGCCATTAGAGTGATAATTTATGCTTTAAAATCGTTTTTGTTAAGGAAACACAAATTTAGCACTTTTTTATCGCCAACAAGATAAAATAGACATAAAGTCAAATGTCTTAAAGTCGTAAGGACACAAGTCGTTGAGCCGAGTGCAATATGTAAAAAGTAAAAAGTAGCAAGTATGAAACTATTCGGCCCGTAAAACGTAGAAATACTATTGGTGCCACGAATAGTTACATGTGAGAAAAATCAGATCAGTTAAATACCTCTTAGCGGTACTCATTACTGTACTGGTGTTTGGAGTGGATTCCATCTGTCAGGTACATCGCATCAGTGCTGGATTTAACTTTGCTTCGGGAGCTGAGTTCAACCATGGGGAGACCGGGAATCCAGGATTGACTGTTAAAACATGGATCGCAGTTAATAAGCCAAGTACGCTTCATATCGTACCTTCTTTAACTGCTTACAACCGATACAAATTGGAAACGGGTTACTCCATACTGACAAACTATATGTTCCAGGGTGATCTGGATCTTCAGTATACTTTTTTTCAGGAGGGTACTGTAAAAGCAGTGGCTTTGGGGGGTGGTAACATCACTTATTTGAGTTCCTATTACCAACCCCTTGGAGAAAATGCAAATAAGACTATAACCGATGAGACAGAATATGCATTTGGAGGAAATATCGGAGCCGGACTTGAGTTGAAAATGGCACCCAAATGGGATTTTAATATTTCAGCGAAATACCTGTTTTCAAAATACCCACAATTCATCATTACAGCGCAGGCTGTCTACTTTTTTAAAGTGAGACGCAAGGCATACAGGAGATGATTTTTTTTTATCTTTAGTCACTATATATTGAGTATTAACCAGTTTCAGAATTAAACTAATATGGCAAGCTTAAGCTTTTTACTTGGAATGGTACCCGGTACCGAAAAGGTAGAAACAGCAGATGACCAGCTAAGAGCTGATTTGCAATCTTATAGAGACTATGAGAATTCAGATGAATTAAAGCATTACCTGGAACTTCAGAAGGAAGTCAAATCAAGTAATTTCGCCCTTCGTAAGAAAAAAATACTCAAGGCAAAGTATAAAGCGTCAGAAGAGTTCAGAAAGGAGGTGCGCTACAACAAACTTATGAAGCGTTTAAAAGGGGATGATAAACCGGATGAGGTTAAGCAGCTGGAAGATTATCTCCATTCGGAGGAATTTATCAGGCAGAAGCAGTTTCTGACCATGAAACCCACCGAAAGGTATGAGACCACTGAAGAGTATCAGAAAGAGACCGAATACCAGACCTTAAAAAAATCTGAAAAGGTGATCTGGTATTTCAAAACTAAGAAGAAGTTCCCATTTAAGGAGTTGGAAAGGTGGAAACTCACCTTCGAAGAGAATTTTAATACAGGTCAGCTCGACAGAGAGAAATGGATGACCCGGTATTTATGGGGCGATAAAACCATGGATAGTTCGTTTGTACTGGAGGATGATAAAAGCTTTATCACAGACGGAGATAACATCGAGTTTTATGATAAGAAGGCCAGGCTTGTTACCAAAGCAGCCAAAATTGAAGGACTGGCCTGGAGGGCTGAACAGGGATTTGTCCTACAGAATTTTGATTACACATCAGGATTAATCAGCACCTCAAAAAGCTTCAGGCAGAAGTATGGGGTCTTCAAAGCCAAAGTAAAAATGGCCGGTGGATCCGTGGCTCAGTCTTTCTGGATGAATTCGGAAACCATGCTTCCACATGTGGATGTGGCCAGGTTCGAAAGCGGAAAGCTTTATGCAAATTATTTCTGGGGAAAGGGAGGCTCACCTCAAAAATCTCTATCAAAAACCAACGGTGCCAAGTATGCCGATGAGTATTTCATCTTCACCCTGGAGTGGTCACCCAATAAATTGGTATGGAAAATTAACAATAAGGTATTCAAAACCCAGACTTCGGGCATTCCCCAGGAAGAGATGTGCATAAACTTCTCATCTAACCTCAAAGAGGGTGCCTCAGAAAGCGGACTGCCCTCTGCCATGGAGATTGATTGGATCAGGGTTTACAAACTCAAAAATTAGGATTTTTGAGTTTGTAAAAGTATAAAGTATAAAGTATAAAGTATAAAGTATAAAGTATAAAGTGTAAAGTATAAAGAATGCAGCCCTGTCCATTGATTTGGATGGGGTATTTTTATGCGCATTGTGTAAAGTTTCAGAAACGCACCACATCTTTTTGTAATTTTCAGGCGATAATTGTTTCGCTAAACACATAAATAATAAACATGAGAAAAGCGGTTTTGAGTTTGAGCCTGATGGCTTATATGATTTTTGGATTTGCACAGGACAGAATTACTGGTGAACCCTTCGCAACCCGTTCGGAAGTGATTGCCCGGCATGGGATGGCCTGCACCAGTCAGCCTCTGGCTACCCAAGTGGCCCTTGACATGTTAAAAGCAGGAGGAAATGCCATTGATGCAGCCATTGCTGCCAATGCAGTACTTGGGCTCGTGGAACCTACCGGAAATGGCATGGGTGGAGATTTATTTGCAATTGTATGGGATGCAAAAACAGAACAGCTTTATGGACTGAATGCCAGTGGGCGCTCACCCAAGTCTCTAACGCGAGAGTACTTTATTGAGAATGGGCATAAAAAAATACCTGCATATGGACCTCTACCTGTTTCTGTTCCAGGTTGTGTGGATGGATGGTTTGAATTACACGGAAGGTTTGGCTCCAAAGAGATGAAGGAAATTCTCCAACCAGCCATTGGATATGCCAGAGAGGGGTTTCCGGTTACAGAGTTAATTGCCTATTACTGGGCAGGTGGAGCAAGGGCATTAAGCCGTTTCCCCAATGTGGCAGATGTTTATATGCCAGGAGGAAATGCACCAGCCAAGGGAGAGATATTTAAAAATCCATACCTGGCAAATACCCTGGAAAAGATTGCAGAAGGGGGACGGGATATATTTTATAAAGGGGAGATAGCCAGGACTATTGATCGATTTATGAAGGAACAGGGTGGATTTCTCTCTTATGAGGATCTGGCCAGTCACAAATCCGAATGGGTGGAGCCAGTGAGTACCAATTACAGGGGTTATGATGTATGGGAACTCCCTCCCAATGGCCAGGGTATTGCTGCACTTCAGATATTGAACATCCTGGAAGGGTATGATATTGCCGGGATGGGTTTTGGCTCTGATGAGTACTTACACCACTTTATCGAGGCCAAGAAACTTGCTTTTGAGGACAGGGCTAAGTACTATGCCGATCCGGCCTTCAATGAATTGCCGGTAGATGAATTAATTTCAAAAGATTATGCTTCAGAACGAAGAGCCCTTATCAATCCCCGCAGGGCTTCAACCTCCCTGGATGCAGGTAAGATAGAGCATGGGAATACCATTTATATGACCGTAGCTGACCGCGAGGGAAATATGATTTCACTGATCCAGAGTAATTACAGGGGCCTGGGTTCAGGCATGTGTCCCGATGGACTTGGTTTTATTTTACAGGACAGGGGGGAACTGTTTACCCTTGAAGAAGGGCATAACAATGTATACGAACCCGGAAAGCGTCCCTTCCACACCATCATTCCAGCATTTATTACAAAAGATGACAAACCCTGGATGAGCTTTGGGGTAATGGGTGGTTCCATGCAACCTCAGGGTCACGCGCAGATCGTTATAAATATGATCGATTTCGGTATGAATCTGCAGGAAGCCGGTGATGCTCCACGCATCCGTCATGGGGGATCGTCACAACCTACTGGAGAGATGATGACCGATGGGGGGATTGTGAACCTCGAGTCGGGTATCGATTATAAAAGCATCAGGGGACTGGTGAAGCGCGGCCACACAGTTCAGTATACCGTAGGTGGATATGGAGGATACCAGGCCATTATGTGGGATGAGGAGAAGGGTGTATACTTTGGGGCTTCGGAGTCCAGGAAGGATGGACAGGCTGCGGGGTATTAAAGTGGAAAGTATAAAGTATAAAGTATAAAGTATAAAGTATAAAGTATAAAGTATAAAGTGGAAAGTATAAAGTAAGCAAGTATAAAGTGGAAAGTATAAAGTGTGAGGATAGAGAGATTTGAGGATGTGGTAGCCTGGCAAAAAGCGAAGGAGCAATCACTACAGGTTTACAGGTACTTTGAATCAAGCAGGGATTTTGGTTTTCGTGACCAGGTTCAAAGGGCATCGGTCTCGGTTATGAATAATATCGCCGAAGGTTTTGAACGACAAACAAATAAAGAATTCCGACAATTCCTGTTTATTGCCAAGGGATCATGTGCAGAGGTTCGTTCGATGCTTTATCTGGCTGTTGACCTGAAAATGATAGATGAGGTTAAATTCCAAAAAATATACCAGATGAATATTGAAACCAGCCGGATCCTGGCCGGTTTAATTAAATCCTTACACACTTAAGTAATTGAATTTTCGCTAGTAAAAAAAGCAACCCCTTCTACTTTAAGCTTGCATACTTTCTACTTTCTACTTTTTTTAGAAAGGCCAAAACCTCGGAATTACGAGCATTGAGATAATCAGGGCCATAATGTTGAGGGGGAGGCCAATTTTCCAGTAATCGCTGAATTTGTAGTTGCCTATACTCTGTACGATCAGATTGGTCTGGTAGCCGATGGGAGTGGAGTAGCTGGCTGAAGCTGCAACACAAATGGTAATAAAAAAGGGTTTTGGATCTACACCCAGCTGGGTGGCAGCTGCATAGGCGATGGGAAATGTAATGGCAGCGGCAGCATTGTTTGTGATGATTTCGGTAAAGACATTGGTGATAATAAATATGGCAACCAAAACCCCAAGTGGTCCAAATCCTTTGGATAAATTGATGGTGCTGTGGGCTATGAAATCAGCAGCCCCGGAGTTTTGAAGGGCTCTGCTTACCCCAATGGCGGCTGCAATGGTGATCAGTACATCCCAGTTAATGGGTTTGGTATATTTTTTTGGCGTGAAAACTTTCATCAGGGCCATAAGAACCACTGTGATTGCTGCAAAGAAGAACATGTCGAAATCATTCTTTCCTTGAAATGGGATATATCTGCCAGCAGTGGCTCCTGCTATCATAAATATCACAAGTCCTATGGCGATCCATCGCCTGCGCTTGTCCTTGGCATCATCCATTTCACCAATCTCCGATGCCATGTAGAATACCCTGGATTCGCCCCAGTACCTGGTGAAATCTTCTGTGGTTAGAAGCATCAGGTTGTCTCCTGCCTTGAACTCCAGATTATCAAGGTTGGTGGTAATTCGTTCACCATTCCTATGAACTGCCATGACCACTGCATTGTAGTGGCCAAAAAAGTCGAATTCGCCCAGGGTACGTTGAATTCCCGGAAATCGTGGGGCAATGACCACTTCTACCTGGCGCAGTGATTTTTTTAGAAAATCGGGATTTACATTTTCCAGGGCGTGTAGTTTTATATTCGAAGATTGCGTCAGGTACCCCACATCTTCAGCGCTTCCTGCAACGATGAGCTTGTCGTCTGCTTCCAGTAGAAAGGGGGTGTTTGATATCCGTATATGTTTTCCATCCCGGATGACGGTTCTTAGTGAAAATTCGTTTAGTCCGGGTAGTCTTCTTTTTTCTATCTCCTTTCCAATGTAATTGGAATTAGCGGGCAGATAGAGATCAAAATAGTATTCCCGTGTATCATTGGGGAAGCTGAACCTCGGGATCTTTTCTCCGGGGAGGAGTCGGTTTGAAAAAATATTCATATAAATGAAACCGAAGAATAAGATGAACAGGCCCACCTTGGCCAGCTCAAACATGCCCAGTCCTTCCATTCCCCGATCCAACATCATACCATGCACCAGCAGGTTGGTGGAGGTGCCGATCAGTGTGCAGGTGCCTCCAAATATGGTGGCATAGGAAAGAGGAATCAGAAATTTCTGTGAGGGCATACTAAGTTTATCGGCCCATTTTTTTATCATGGGTGCGAAGATGATTACAACAGGCGTATTGTTGAGGAATGCAGAGATAGCCGACACTGGGATCATAATCTGCATAAGAAGCCTGGGAATGGGTTTTCGTTTTTTGGGAAGAATGACTCTGCCTAATTTATTTAGAACGCCCGATTCTCTTACTCCTTCACTCACCAGAAACAGCAACGCAACCGTAATCATACCTTTATTGGAGAATCCGGAGAGGGCTTCTTCTGCAGTAAGAATATCGGCAACCAGGAATATCACAAGTGCAGAAAAAAGGATCAAACCAGGACGCATAATTTCCCGAATGAGAAAAATTATCATCAGCAGAATTATACCCAGAGCAATATAACCGGAGACAGTCATGGTTTATCAATCAAGTCTGCCCACTTGGGCAGTGGCCGTACAGGAGGTTTCCGGCCGTAAAAAACATCGTCCAATTTAATGGTCAGATACCGGAAAACCAAATTATTTTTGATAGCCGACCTGATTAATCGATGAAACCAGTTGTCGCGATGACTAAAAGGGCATACCGAAATGCACCTGCCACAATCAGTTCCGGAGGTGGTCCAGAAGTGATAGCACTTCTCTGAATTGATTTTCCAACGCTTGGTCCCATCTGTATCTTCCCGGGGACCATCGGGAATGGCAGCGGATGGACAAACATCTACACATTTTTTACAGTGATGGCAAAAGTGAACTGTAGATTTCTCAGGGCTGATCGTAGTGTATACAAGTGGTATGGATGTGGTTACCACCGCAATCCGTACCCGTGGACCAAGTTTAGGTGTCATTAACAACCCCATCCGGCCAACGACTCCCAGTCCGGCATCAACTGCAACAAGCGGACAGATCACTTCATAATTGCCATCAATATGTGCAGTGGCCTCATAACCCAACTCTCTGATCCATGCTGCCAGTTTTAGGGCAAGAACCCCCGATCGGAGATATTGTTCGGATGACTCCATCACTGAAGTTCCCTCCGGCGCCGACTGCATCATCCGGTGATCCATTTCAACGGTGATTGCGATGGCACTATCATCTTTTTTTTCAATGGGTTGTCCCTTGTTGGGACCTCTGCCTCTATGTGAATAGAGGTGGTAATCTTTTAGTTTTGTGAATCCCACTGTGTGAGCTCCGGTTTGCTTCATCCAGTTCTGAATGAAGGTTGTAACCTTTTGAGAATTATGAGGTTTAGGAGGGTTCCCTTTAATGATTCCTTGTCCATGAGCCAGTTCGCCCAGAAATTCAACTATTTGGAAATTTGCCCTGGCAGCAGCAAAAGGCCCTTGATTAAAGTACCTGGAGTGCTTGTCCAGCAACCCCGGAGCATTCCTCGATCGGTCGTCAGCAATCTTAAATTCAGGATGATCGGCATAATATGAATCGTAGTCCTTTGTACCAGGTTTAAGCAATCGCCTTGATAAAACAGCATCTGCTTCATGCACCCTACTGGAGGGTGGCTTGTATCCAAATGAGCCAGCTCCCTTTAAGGGAATAAGAAGAATCAGAACGATTGTTCCCAGAATACAGAGAGTGACAATTACCGGATCCATCAGGTTTCTTCAATTACGTTTGCTCATTGACTCCGTCGAGCTATAGGTTCCCCGTTGCTTAGCTTGGAGGAGAGTCAATATGCTGCAATAGTAAAAAAAAATCCTTAATTTACTGATCTGACCACTCTGTAATAATCTATGAAATTGCTCCGGAATCTTTTTATCCTCCTGTTTCTTTCCCTGTTTTCTGCCGCCAATTATGCCCAGGAAGGTTTTACAGACCAAACCCGGGCCCTCTATATCCTTGATATCTCCAGATATGTGGAGTTCGATGACTCCAAACATGATCAGGATGAATTTACAATTTCGGTCCTGGGAAAGGAACTTGACCTTTACTGGGAACTGGCAAGTTTATCTAAAACCAGGAAAGAGATCCAGGGGAAGCCCATAAAAATCCTGGTTAGTTCGGATGTTTCCTTGCTTACCCCCAGTCATGTTGTATTTGTGAATAGTCTGGAGGGCTATCATATAAAAGATGTACTTAAATCTATTAAGGGGTCAAACACCCTGTTAATTTCTGAAGGATACCCATTCAGGTCATCCATGATAAATTTTGTGGTGAAAGAGGGAAAACCGAAATTTGAGGCAAACGAGGAACTGATGACAGCCGAGAGCCTCTATGTAAATGAGCTATTTCTGGCTCAGGCTATAAAGACAAGAGAGGATTGGGAAGCCCTTTATGAAGTGACGGAGGATGAATTATTTACGGAGCAGACCATTACTAAACAGCAAGATATTCTGATTGAAAGACAATTCAAGGAAATTAGTGTACAGGAGGCCCGAATCAGTGATAACATCACTACCCTGATTGATTTGAAAAGGGAGATAGCTGATCGTGAAAGTGAGATTGAACAAAAATCAGAGGTACTTGAGCAACAGCAGCGGGAGATAGAGAGTCAGAAAGATGTAATCGAGAAGCAGGTGACAGAAGTAGCGCAACAGAGGCAAATACTTACTGAGCAGGAAAAGAACATCAGGGCAAAGGAGAGCACCATTTCTATAAAAGAGGAGG
>Ga0164315_10000149_pt1 | contig 41859 bp, 34 predicted proteins | sample GuaBasSedimGuay6_FD_113737 | JGI IMG/M metagenome (GOLD analysis project Ga0164315, IMG submission 113737) | Subseafloor sediment microbial communities from Guaymas Basin, Gulf of California, Mexico - Guay6, Core 4569-2, 0-3 cm | ecosystem: Environmental > Aquatic > Marine > Hydrothermal vents... | reverse complement strand
CCAAGTGGATTTGGTGACACTTCTGTATTTTTACCAGGGGTCTCCATTGACTGTGTTGTAATTGGATTTGACCTCAAGCAACTCCAAATACTTCTACTTAAATTGAAAGAGCATGATCTCTGGATGCTTCCGGGAGGATTTATTCGCCTCGATGAGGATATGGACCAGGCTGCAACCAGGATACTGGAAGAGCGTACCGGAATCAAGCTGCCCTATCTGAAGCAGTTTCACACCTTTGGAGATGTAAACCGGAGGGATAAAACAAAGTTCCCTGAAGTCAAGCAGATACAGGAAGATGATTTTAAAAGGTTGATAGCTTTCATTGAACAACGCTTTATTAGCTCAGGTTATCTTTCTTTGGTTGATATACGGTCTTGTGCACCCACACCAGATGCTTTAAGCGATCAGTGTACCTGGCAAGCTGCTAAAAAACTTCCACAACTTCTGTACGATCACAAAGAGATAGTGGAAAAAGCCATGGAACAACTAAGGAGCAGAATAAATTATATGCCTGTAGGCTACTCCCTCCTGCCCGAGAAATTCACCATGAAGGAATTCCAGACCTTGTATGAGCAGATCCTAAGCAGAAGTCTGGACCGGGGCAATTTTCAGAAAAAAATGTTGAAGCTTGGATTCCTGGAACGACACGAAAAGCAACTGACTGGAGGTGCTCATAAGGCCCCCTATCTATATTCCTTTAACGAGAAGAGGTACAATGAGCTTGTGAAACAAGGAATTGGGTATATAAGTTAGTTAATGCTTAAAGGATAGCAGTTATTATACTATACTATAATGAATATAAATTATAATGGCATAATTTAACTGATTTAAGTAATAATACTCCCTTGGAATCTGGTTCAAAAAGATTTCCTATTTTCACCAAGCAAAAAATAACATTTAGGAGCATATGGGTAAATCAGATAGGAGAAGTCTTTTGCAGCGGATGCTGGACTGGACCGAAAGGGCAGGAAATGCACTTCCCCACCCCGCTACACTTTTCGCCCTCTTTGCTCTTGCTGCATTGCTGCTCTCCGGACTCGGGCACCTGCTCGGCTGGGAAGCTCTTCATCCTGCTACCGGTGAAGTGGTAAGAACTGTGAATTTACTATCCCATGATGGTATCCACCGGATACTGCTGGAAATGGTCACAAATTTCACTGGTTTTGCTCCTCTGGGCATCGTCCTTGTTGCCATGCTGGGAATTGGCATTGCGGAACAGAGCGGCCTGATCCAGGCCTTCATTCGTCTTCTTGTTCTAAATGCTCCTGGTAAAATTCTAACATTTGTTATTGTCCTTGCCGGGATTCTTTCAAATATGGCAGCCGATGTGGGATACGTCTTGTTGATTCCGCTGGCGGGGGTCGTATTCATGGCTGTGGGAAGACACCCTGTAGCCGGGATGGCTGCAGCATTTGCGGGTGTATCCGGCGGATTCAGTGCCAATCTGGTTCTTGGAACGGTCGACCCCTTGCTGGCTGGCCTATCCACGGAGGCTGCGCAGATCCTCGATCCGGCCTATGATGTAAATCCCACAGCCAATTATTATTTTATGGTCGCCTCTACTTTTGTAATCGCATTTACAGGCACCTTTATTTCAGAAAGGCTCATTGAGCCCAGACTGGGTACTTATAATGGAGTGGTGAGTGCAAAGGATCAATCCTTCGAAAAGCTTACTCACATTGAGAAAAGAGGCTTGCTCATAGCTATGATCACCCTGGCAGTGATTATGAGCATCACATTAGTAGGGCTCATCCCGGCAAACGGATTCTTTAGAGGAGCTGATGGTGGATTTCTTAGCTCACCCCTGATCAAGGGGGTGGTGGCCATGCTCTTTATCACAGCAGGTGCCATGGGAATTACCTATGGTTTTTACACAGGGAAATTCAAGAACGACAGCGATGTGATAAACGGTATGGGAGACTCCATGAAGACTCTCGCCATTTACCTGGTCCTGGTCTTTTTTGCCGCCCAGTTTGTGGCCTATTTCAAATGGAGCAACCTGGGGATCATCCTGGCTGTGAAGGGTGCTAATCTTCTAATGTCGCTTGATATCGGCTTAATCCCATTGATGATCCTGTTCATCTTGCTGTCGGCATCTATTAATATGCTAATGGGAAGTGCTTCTGCCAAATGGGCCATCCTGGCTCCCATTTTTATTCCCATGTTTATGATTATGGGGTACTCGCCAGAGCTATCACAAGTTGTATATCGTATTGGCGATAGTGTAACCAATGTGATCTCTCCCATGATGAGTTTCTTTGCCCTTATTATTGCCTTTTTTCAGAAATACGAGCCCAAAGCGGGTATTGGGACCATCATTTCAACCATGATGCCCTACTCAGTGGCCTTCCTTGTTGTCTGGATACTGCTTTTAATCGTATGGCTTTTATTCGATATTCCACTGGGACCCAATGCTACCATAGATTATATACTCCCTGGTTAAATAAGATAAACAATGGTTAAATAAGAAAAACAATGGTTAAAAGAATCCTGACGCCAATTCAAAAATTTGTCCACATTGAAAGCCTGAGCGGCTTGCTGCTCTTTGGTGCAACTGTATTGGCCCTGATCCTGGCCAACTCTCCCCTGGCCGATCGTTTTCAATCAATCTGGGAATATAAGATGGGGATCTCCACCTCTGGCTTTGAGCTGATCAAACCACTGATCCTGTGGATCAACGATGGACTGATGGCCATCTTCTTTTTCCTGATCGGATTGGAGATAAAAAGGGAACTGCTTATCGGGGAACTAAACTCGGTAAAGAAAGCCTCTTTTCCACTCTTTGCTGCCATCGGGGGAATGCTGGTCCCGGTGCTTTTCTTTCTGCTCCTGAATAAGAATCCTGATAACGCTCACGCCTGGGGAATTCCAATGGCCACAGATATCGCCTTCTCCCTGGCCATTCTGACTTTGCTGGGGAAAAGGGTTCCCATTGGACTCAAGATATTTCTAATTGCCTTTGCCATTGTGGATGATTTGGGTGCTGTTATGGTTATTGCTTTATTCTATAGCGGAAGCATCAATTGGTCACTTATTGGCATCTCCATGGTACTTCTGGCCATCCTTTTTTTCCTCTCTTATCGCCGAATCTATGCACACGGGCTTTTCCTGGTGTTTGGAATTATTATCTGGTTTCTTTTTCTGAAAGCAGGAATTCACCCCACAATTGCCGGTGTGCTCATGGCCCTGACCATTCCTATTAGGCAACAGATGCGTGTGGAAAGCTCTGTGGGTGATCTTTGTGAAATTGTAGACGGGATAAGGGATTCAGCCGATCCTTCCTCTCCCCTGCTTTCAAAGAAACAAATAGAGGGAATTGACTCCCTGGAAGACTGGACTGAAAAGGTGCAGTCACCCTTGCAGCACCTTGAACACAAGCTACACAACTGGGTGGCCTACCTGATCATGCCCCTGTTTGCGCTCTCCAATGCCGGGGTAGCCTTCCAGGGTGGCGGAAGCCTGGATAGTATGCTTGGCGGGATCATTGCCATTAGCCTGATAGTTGGCAAATTAATTGGTGTGACCCTCTTTGCCTGGATGGCGGTAAAATTTGGTTTTGCCGAACTCCCGGAAGAGGTGAACTTCAAACAGGTGATAGGAGTTTCACTCCTGGCCGGCGTCGGTTTTACCATGTCCATATTCGTAGCCAACCTGGCCTTTTTCGGTAATGATTACCTGCTCGATTCGGCTAAGGCCGGTATTCTGATTGGTTCGTTGATTGCAGGTGTTTCCGGATACCTTGTGCTTCGGATGGGTAGCAAAAAAGTGGTTTAGCTAAATTAAAACGGCCCACCAAAGACGATGCATCAGCGGGCCGGGAGGAAAACCTAATCCACTTGCCAGGATTAGTCGATATAGAATCCTAAACGTATCTCAATCCGGTTAAATATATCGGTATAGTCATACTCCTGGTTGTTCCATTCATAGATCTCCTTATACGAGGTCTCCTGGTAGCGATAGAGCAATTCAATATCCCAGGCAAAATGGTTCCTGGTCCTGATCTTCAGTCCAATCCCGGCACCAAACAAGGGGCCGCCTGAATACTCGTAGCTTATGTCATATTCTGAGCGGTCTGAAGAAAGCGGAACACTCCACCCTCCTTTGGCCACCACATAGGGTACCACATCCGTTCCAATCAAATCATAGCGCAGATCAAGAAAGAAAGGCATATAGGAGCTTGAGAAGAATTCAATCCCGGTTCCGATCCCGGCAAAGAAGCCATTGGGCATCCTGTAACCATTCACCATCAATAGACTGAGCGGAGCCACCTGTGCATTGTATGAGGACCCTACCAGGAATCCTATGGAGGTCATATTGACGAATCCCTCATCAAAACCTAAGGCTTTTTGATCCCTGCGCTTATCAGACTCAAAGGGTTCTGAGGTGATCTTCTCCACTTCTGTAATCTTATAAAACCAGATGTTCCCACACATATCTTCGATTTTCACATGATCCACAGGCTTAATCTCAAGGATTTTCCCACGAATTACACTTCCGGATTTCAGGTATACATGATCCGTATCCTGTGCCAGCAGAAGCGGGGAAATAAATATGGTCAATAAGAAGATTAAAGGTATAGCTAAGCTAATTTTAGTAGAACTGTATGTTTTCATAGAGGGTAGGTTTTCTGTCAGGATGAGGCTCCCCTGGAAAAGGTTGCGTAGCCACGCAACCGCTTGCTTCTCTCCTGCATCCTAAGAGCAAAACAACCTGAAATCAAAAATACACATATGAAACGCCTGCTCATTCTGTTCTCCATCATAGGTCTGGCCCTGACTTCCTGCGAAGACAAACGTTTACAAACCTATATGGCCAATGTACCGGTCTATATGTCCTATGAGGCCCTCCGTTCCTCTTTTGATGTTGTTTCTGGAGTATCCATGGAAAAGCCGGGGAAGATCAGTTTCTATGGTTCCCATATGTTTATTAACGAGTACCAGAAGGGGATTCATGTGGTAGATCTTTCCGATCCCACTCAGCCTGAGCTCAAAGCATTTATCGAAGTACCGGGCAACGTGGATATGGCCATTCGTAATGATCAACTTTTTGCCGAAAGCTTTGTGGACCTGCTGGTGATCGATATCACCAATCCGGAACAACCTGAGCTGACTGAGAGGATTGAAGATCTGTTTGAATATGTAATTCCTCCCTACGATTATGACTACCCATTGGATGAAATTGACGAAAAGAAGGGAGTAATTACCGGCTACGATGTGAAGAAGATTACCCGTGAGGTATACAACAATCCATATCCCTGGCCCATCTACTGGGACTACCGTCTTGAATCCAGTTTTGCTGATGGTGGAATGACTGGAGCTAATAGTAATACCTACGGTGTGGGCGGTTCCATGGCCCGTTTTATTACCTACGATGATTATCTCTATGCCCTTGAAAGCTCATGGAAACTGAAGAGTATCAACATTGCCAATATTGATAATCTGAAAGTTGAAAACGAGTTGTCCCTATGGGGTAATGTGGAGACACTGTTTATCGCAGATGCCCATCTGTATGTGGGCACCTCCAATGGCATGCATATACTGGACCTTGCCAATCCCGGTGCACCCAACTTCCTGTCTACCTACCAGCATATTACTGCATGCGATCCGGTAGTCGTAGAGGGAGACAGAGCCTATGTAACCCTTCGTACAGGCAATTGGTGTGGAGGCACACAGAACTTGCTCGAGGTGATCGACATATCCGATAAGTATGAGCCCATACGTCTCTCCTCGTTCTCCATGAAAAAACCATATGGCCTGGGTATCGATAACGGCACCCTGTTTGTTTGCGAAGGGGAATATGGTTTGAAGGTATACGATGCCACTTACGAAAATAGCATTACCTCTCATCTCATTGCTGCTTTTCCAGGAATCAATGCCTATGATGTGATACCCATGGAGAGCTTCCTCTTTATGATTGGCGAGGATGGTTTCTATATCTATGATTACTCCGATCTGAACAATATTTCCATTCTGGGAAGTCTGCTCATAAGCCCGTCAGAATAGTGGCGGAAATTTGAGCGATTTTAGCTATTTTTGCAGCTTGATAATTGAATCAACTGCAGATGTTTGAAAATCTATCAGAAAGACTTGAGCAATCCTTTAAAATGCTCAAGGGACAGGGGCGAATTACCGAAATCAATGTGGCGGAAACCCTGAAAGAAGTGAGACGGGCATTACTGGATGCCGACGTTAACTTTAAAATTGCCAAACAATTTACCGAAGAGGTTAAGGAAGAAGCACTGGGTCAGGAAATCCTCACATCGCTGAAACCTTCAGATATGATGGTCAAGATCGTTCATGACCACCTGACCAAACTGATGGGAGGTGAAAATGAAGCGATCAACCTGAAAGGAAATCCAACGGTTATCCTGATTGCCGGATTGCAGGGTTCAGGTAAGACCACCTTCTCGGGAAAACTTGCCTTTCATCTGAAAACCAAACAGGGAAAACAACCCTTGCTGGTGGCTGGTGATGTATACCGCCCGGCTGCCATCGAGCAGCTCAAGGTGGTGGGTGAACAAATCCAGGTTCCGGTCTATACCGAAGAGGGAAATATGAACCCGGTAAAGATTGCCAAAGCTGCTGTCAAAGAGGCTAAGCAAAAGGGATACAACACCGTCATTGTCGATACCGCGGGACGGCTCGCCATTGACGAAGAGATGATGAAGGAGATAGCCGCTATTAAAGATGCAGTCACCCCCCATGAGATCCTGTTTGTGGTTGACTCCATGACTGGACAGGATGCGGTCAATACAGCCAAGGAGTTCAATGAAAGACTTGATTTTGATGGTGTGGTTCTGACCAAATTGGATGGTGATACCCGTGGTGGAGCGGCCCTGTCGATTCGTTCGGTGGTGGACAAACCAATAAAGTTTGTTGGTACCGGCGAGAAGATGGATGCACTGGATGCTTTCCATCCCAAACGGATGGCCGACAGAATTCTTGGCATGGGCGATATTGTGTCACTTGTTGAAAAGGCCCAGGAACAATACGATCAGGAAGCGGCCAGAAAACTTCAGAAGAAAATCGCCAAGAACCAGTTCGACTTTACCGATTTTATGTCGCAAATCCAGCAGATCAAGAAGATGGGTAACATAAAGGACCTGGCAGGTATGATTCCAGGCATGGGCAAAGCAATGAAAAACCTGGATATGGACGATGATGCCTTTAAGGGGATTGAGGCCATAATTAACTCCATGACACCCGACGAACGTTCAAACCCAGCTCAATTAAACGGCAGCAGGCGAAAAAGAATTGCCGATGGAAGTGGAACCACCGTACCCGAGGTCAACAGACTGGTAAAGCAGTTTGATGAGACGAAGAAAATGATGAAGATGATGACTGCCGGAAAGAAAATGCGCATTCCAAAAATGAGATAACATGCAATTAATTGACGGTAAAGCCACTGCAAAGGCAATTAAAGAGGAGATTAAAATAGAGGTAGATAAGCTGGTTCAGGCCGGCCACAGAGCTCCACACCTGGCTGCCATCCTGGTGGGTCACGACGGTGGCAGCGAAACCTATGTTGCCTACAAAATCAAGGATTGTGAAGAGGTGGGGTTCCGTTCCTCACTAATTCGATTCGAAAATGATGTGAAAGAGGAGGTCCTACTGGCTAAGATCCGGGAACTCAATAATGATCCTGAACTGGATGGATTTATAGTACAGCTGCCCCTGCCAGAACATATCAAAGAACCAGAAGTCATTGAAGCAATCAATCCTGCAAAGGATGTGGACGGATTTCACCCGGTAAACGTTGGACGCACGGTTATCGGGCTCCCCTCTTTTGTTTCCGCCACCCCTTTTGGTATCATTGAATTATTGAAGCGCTATCAGATTGAGACTTCAGGCTTACACTGTGTGGTTGTGGGCAGAAGCAATATTGTGGGAAGACCCATGAGTATTCTGATGTCCCAGAAATCCATCAATGCAACAGTAACTGTAGCGCATAGCCGTACAGGGAACCTGGAAGAACTCTGTGCCTCGGCTGATATCCTGATCGCGGCCCTGGGTGCCCCAGGCTTTATCAAAGAGAATATGGTAAAGGAAGGTGCAGTTGTGATTGATGTGGGAACTACCCGCGTTCCCTCCAGCGAAACCAAATCGGGCTTCCGTCTGAAAGGTGATGTAATTTTTGACGAAGTGGCTCCCAAATGCTCATTCATCACTCCTGTTCCGGGTGGTGTTGGTCCTATGACCAGAGTATCCCTGCTCAGCAATACACTTCTTGCTGCCAAAGGAAATATTTACCAATAGAAAACCGTTTATCAAACGGTATCAAAATTCCCGATAATGAAAAGACTGTCGTCTCTGGTACTGGTAAGCCTACTGGTCTTGAGGATATCAGCTCAAACTGGCATTGATTCTGATTCTATTAGCACTGATTCGCTGAGTATCCAAGTACAGTTCAGCACACCTGATGCCTGGATCTATGTGGACCATGTGGTCAAAACCAATTCCTTCTGGCGATCACAGCAGGACTCTGTCAGGGATGCACTTCAACGTCTACTGGACCACAGTGTGGAACCTTTCGATTCGATCCGTTCCAAATTGGTAAAGGAGGATTTTAGTCTTGTTGAGGTAGCTACAGGCGATCCTGTAGTCATGGGCAGCAATGATTTGAAATGGCTAAACGATTCAACTTTCCTGGTGGATCCCCAAGGCTGGAGCTCTGACTTATACCTGGATGAGGAGGTTAAATTGATCTATCCTGAAGGTATCAGGCAAGATCTTTTTGTTCTTCCTTCTGATTCTGCCACAATCTCCGACACCCGCACCCAGATTCCAGATACCCTGGTCAACATTTTAATCGATACAGCGGCCATAGAATCACTGGGTATTGACATGCATACATTCAGGGAAAACCAGATCACTCCATCCCTGGATAAAGAAGGTTTGACCGGTGTGATGACAGCAGACCGAAGCAGGGTGAACTATTATTTGACCGGGACCACCTGGAAAGCATCTGAGGAATCACCTTTTATGATTGTGGAGGGAGAACACCAGCTCGATTCATTGCAGCAGGCAGTTGGGCATTTGTTGGAGTTTACAAGCGAACGCGATTCTACCATGCTGCTGGTAAATGACCTTTATGGAAACAAAACCCCGTTATGGTTGTCTCAGGGAGATAATAAGGCCTACAGGTTCTGGGTTAAGAATTACAACAATGATTCCCTTACCATCTGGATAGGAAATCCAGCTTCCAATGAGATCAGCCTCCTGCTGGAAGAAGACGTGAGTATCAACCGACTTACGAAAGAGAATATCCACTATCTTCCTGAATTTGTAGAAATGCCGGAAAGATCACTGGCCCCAATGAAAGAGCTTGAGGCAGAACCCATTTACTGGGATTTCGCATTCTCAAGTGCTTTCACCTTGAATCAGACTTACCTTTCCAATTGGACAAAAGGAGGAGAGAGCTCTATTTCAAGCGTTCTGGACCTGCTGGGAGAAAGCACCTACAATAATAAAGAGGCCAAGACGCAATGGATCTCTAACATGAGACTGAATTTTGGGAGTATAAGAACAAAAGAGAATGGTTTTCGGAAAAACCAGGACCTGTTTGAAATAAACTCAAAATACAACCGGAATGCCTGGGGGAAAATCGGGATGAGTGCCTCATTCTATATGAAAACCCAGATGGCAAATGGGTATAATTACCCAAACGACTCGGTGGTTATATCCAAGTTCCTGAATCCTGCTTCCATTACGGTCGGTCTTGGTTTTGAATATAAGCCTATAAAAAACACCACTATTAATGTAGCTCCGCTTTCTTTCAAAAACACATTCGTGCTGGACACTGCATTAATTGACCAGACCATACACGGTATTGAGAAAGGAAAAAGGGCTTTACAGGAGATGGGGACCCAGATTGTTATGAATAACAAATTTAATCCCACCAAGAATCTCAAGATTGAAAACCGCCTAAGGCTTTTCTCCAACTATTTGAATAATCCACAAAATGTGGATGTGGACTGGGAGCTAATCCTGGATCAGAAGATCAACTGGTTCTTTACCATCCGTTTGAATCTTCACCTGATCTATGATGACGATGCCCGTTTCCCGGTATTCGATTCCGAGGGAACGCCCATCCAGAACCCCGATGGCAGTAGCTATACGATAGCTCAGGCCCAGTTTAAGGAGTTCATAGGCTTGTCGATGCAATTCAAATTCTGATCAATCGTTTTTTGGCTCCAGGGCCTTCTGCTCTTCCTTCATATTCAGCTGGTAATAGAGCTGATTGAGCTTTGATATGGTCTTCTCATTGGTGGGATCCAGCTCATAGGATTGTTCAAGCCATGTAACTGCTTCCCTGAATTTTTCAAGGTATTGCTCCCTGATCTCCTGGTACTCATCATTTTCATCAATAGTCAGGGCCGTTTGCCGAAGATCGATCCCTATGTTGTAGTAGACCATTCCAATGTGGTAGTATAGAGTAGGTGTGTCGGGAGCAAGTTTAGTGGCCGTTTGGAAATTAAGGATGGCCTCATCATAATTGTTCATTCTCCGGTAAACCAAACCCCTTGCCCAAAAAAACATATAATTCTCGGGTTTGGCTTCAATGGCTTTGTCCAGGATATCTTTGGCAGCTTCAGTTTTCTCTGATCTGGCAAGCTCATTAATCAGGTACATGACCAGCGACTCATCATAGGTATAGAGTTCCATCCCTTCAATCAACACCTCTTCGCTTCGGATGCTATCTCCGGCATTATGCCAGGCCATGGCCAATAAGAGAGTGGTCTTGGGAGAATATGCATCTTCATGCAGCCGGTCCAGGTATTCAGTAGCTTTCACCCAGTTTTGACTTTCGTAGGCCGCCAAGGCCGTATTATAAACCAGGTTTGTATCGGTTTTGGCTGAAATCAAATCACTTTCACCTATCAGAAGTGCATGTTCAAATGCCCGCAAAGATTCTTTATAAGCTCTCTTCTTATGGAGCTCCTCTCCCATGCTTCTGAAATCGTTTGCAAGTCCATAATATTGTTGTCTGATAAGATTGTGTGTTCGCTCTCTTAGATCAAGTTCCAGGGCCTTTTCATAAGAGTCATAGGCGACAAATAGCTGATCGGAATAGAGATTGGTCATCTTAGTATCACTTTTCTCCACACCAGCTTCATAGGCCGTCTGACAGAGCAATCCCTTAGTGTAGTAGGTTCGGTGCCACCTGGAGGTTTTGTCATTCAATACGGCAAGCTCAATGGCCTCTTTAGCTTCATCATACTTGCCAGCATCGATCATCTGTTTCACAGCCAGCACCTTGCTTTTTTGACCTGACACGGAGAGGGTCAGGCCCAGGAGAAGAATTATTACAAGGTATTGCTTCATAAAATCTAACTTCCAATTGAGGTCTTACATACGCTCAGGCACCTCTATTCCCAATAGTTCCATGCCCGATTCAATTATATTCCCTGCAGACTCTATCAGCAATAAGCGCTGGCTTATCTGCCCCTCCGTTTCGGCACTGAGTATGCTATGATCATGGTAGAACTGGTTAAACTCTTTAGCCAGCTCATACAGGAAATTAGCAAGCAGTGAGGGATTCAGTGTACGCGCTGCTTCAACAAGTATTTCAGGAAAATCATACATAATCCTTATCAGGGCAATCTCCTTTTCATTGAGGACTTCCTGACTTGTGCCCTTATGCTTCTCTGCTCCTTTTCTCAATACACTACGGATACGGGCATAGGTATATTGTATGAATGACCCTGTATTTCCGTTGAAATCAACAGATTCGCGAGGATCAAAAGTCATGTTCTTCTTGGGATCAACCTTTAAAATAAAATATTTGAGGGCGCCCATTCCCACCTGCCTGTAGATGCGACTCTTCTCCTCCTCTGTAAAGTCCTCCAGCTTACCCAGCTCTTCCGACATCTGCCGGGCGGTATCTTCCATCTCATCCATCAGCTCGTCGGCATCCACTACTGTGCCTTCCCGGGACTTCATTTTTCCCTCGGGCAATTCAACCATACCATAGTTCAGATGGTATAGTTTATCGGCCCAGGCATAGCCCAGCTTTTTCAGTACTATGGTCAGTACCTGGAAGTGGTAATTCTGTTCGTTCCCAACCACATAGATATGTGAATCGAAAACCGACTCTTCGTAGCGCTGGTGAGCAGTCCCCACGTCCTGAGTCATATAAACGGAGGTTCCATCTGAGCGGAGCAAGAGCTTATGATCAAGTCCCTCCTCCTCCAGGTTGGCCCAGATCGAGCCATCCTCTTTCTGGTAGAGCACGCCTTTATTTAGTCCTTTCAACACTAGTTCTTTACCTAATTTATAGGTCTCCGACTCATAATAAGTTTTATCAAAGGATATACCCAGTCGCTTGTATGTAAGCTCAAATCCAGCATAAACCCAAGAATTCATTGTCTCCCAGAGCTTCCTGACCTCAGGATCTTCTGCTTCCCACCTACGAAGCATCTCTCTTGCCTCTTTCAACACTTCCGCCTCTGCCTCAGCTTCCTTCTTCGGCATGCCCTTTTCCACAAGCGTTTGCACTTGCGACTTGTAGATCTGGTCATAACGCACATAATATTTACCCACCAGGTGATCTCCTTTCATCCCCGACGAAACAGGATCTTCCCCATTGCCATTCTTCTGCCAGGCCAGCATGGATTTGCAGATATGAATTCCCCGGTCGTTTACCAGGTTTACCTGTTCCACATGCTTTCCTGTGGCTTTCAGGATACTGGATACTGAATGGCCAAGGAGGTTATTCCTGATATGACCCAGGTGCAATGGCTTATTTGTATTTGGTGAAGAATACTCAATCATCACTGTCGGAGCATCTGCCCCTGGCAAGATCATTCCATAATCATGGGAACAAAGAGGGCCATCGAGTTGATCTTTCCAGTATTGCTGTGCCACGACCAAATTCAAAAATCCCTTTATCACGTTGAAGGCTTCGATCAAATCAGAGGAACCCACAAGATATGATCCGAGAAACTTTCCGGTTTGCTCGGGATTCTGCTTCGAATACCTGAGCAGGGGAAATACCACCACGGTGAAGTCTCCTTCAAATTCTCTCCTGGTTTTCTGCACCTGGATGTGCTCCTCTTCCAGATTTATATTCCAATGTTGGAGAGCTGCCTGAGCAACCAGGTCCTTTAAAATCTTTTCAATTCTCTGCATAGTTGTAAACTGAGGCACAAAGATAAAAAAAAGATCCCCCAGCGAGCGCCGAGGGACCTTAAAACTAAACTAACCCTAAAACTAAATCTATGAAAAGAAATGTAGAATTAAAAGAACGAAATTATCTATTTGATAATCAATAAAGTCTCTACATTTTTATAACGTGCAATTTCAGAAAAAGTTGCACTAATTTTTAAAAAAATTCATTAAAAATTGTTAATATTTTTTGTCCTATCTTTAAGTAGTTAGACTACTTCTGGTATCCAGTGCTTAGTATGCCTTCACAATATCTTCATATTGTTTCTTTCGACATCCCCTACCCGGCCGACTATGGCGGTGTCATCGATATTTACTATAAACTGAAGGCACTTTCACAAGCGGGGGTTCGGATAATTCTCCATTGTTTCCAATACGGACGTACACATTCCAAAGAACTCGAGGATCTTTGCTTTAAAGTCTATTACTATGACCGTAAGCTTGGATTGAAATATTTTTTTCGCTCCGATCCATATATTGTAGTTACTAGAATAGCAAATACTATGCCAAAAAACCTTCTCGGGGATTCATTCCCTGTTCTTTTTGAGGGGTTACATACCACTGGAGTACTGCCACAATGCATGGAGGCCAATAAGCAAATACTGTTGAGAGCACACAATATTGAACATGCCTATTACAGAGGCCTTGCCCTCTCCACACGAAATCCCTTACACAAGCTGTTCTTCTGGTCCGAAGCTCGCAAACTGAAACGCTATGAGAAAATAATGCATCATGCCGACCATATCCTGAGCATAGCAAAGCATGAAACCATATATTTTAATGAAAATTACAGCTCTGCCATTTTCATCCCAGCATTTCACAGGTTTAAAGAAGTAAGCTCATTGCCAGGCTCTGGTACATATATCCTGTATCACGGTAATCTGGGAGTAGTTGAAAATTCAGAGATTTTTCTAAGCCTGGCCAAAGAGCTACTCTCCAGGCTTCCCTACCTGGTGGTCGTAGCAGGAAAAAACCCATCCCTTCGTTTCCGGAAAAAGATAGCCCGTTTTTCCAACATCCGCCTGATTGCTAGTCCTAGCGACCAGGAACTTGATAAGCTGATTGCCCAGGCCCAGATTAACCTTCTTCTCACGCGACAAGCAACCGGGACCAAGCTCAAACTCCTGCATGTTTTATACGCAGGAAGGCATTGCCTGGTGAACCCGGAAATGGTGGAAGGGAGTGGCCTGGAAAGTCTTTGCACAGTGGCCAAAGAGGGCCGTGAAATGCAGGATCAGATTCATAGACTGATGCTACTAGCCTTCGAAGAGTCACAGATCAGGACGCGAAAAAAGGCCCTGCAGGAGTTTTCCAACAGGGCCGGTGCAGAAAAAATTCTAAGGATGCTTGCTTAGCCCTCGTCGATCTCCCTTCTGTCGGGCCTCTCGGGTCTGTCCAAAATGGAAAAAATAAGCACTACCACAGCTGCAGCAGCAAGGACCACCATCAAGGATTTAAACATGCGTGCGATAAGGTATTCGATATCGACCACATCCCAGATTCCAAGGATGGCCACAAGAGAAAAGAGCAGTACAAGTGCCGACAATGTATACGCAATAATCTTTTTTACCTTCATGGTTTGGAAATTTAGTTTACGGCTTCAAATTACTGAATTATTATTCTTGTATCAAGAACCGAGCCAGTGTATATAGACTTTCAAAGCTAGTTGACCCACTTTCTTTTTGAAGAATCCAGTGGTATCCTTCCTGTGAAGATATTATTTTGATAACATGCCCGGCTCCATTTTCAAGTCTGTATCCCAATCTTTCCAGAGTATTACGTGTCCATATAAATGGCTTTCCCTGGTCTCCTTCAAGACTTATAGCACCCCGTGATTTACCAGAATACAGGAATTTTCCTGCCTGCTCATCATACCTGATCCCGGAGTCAGAAAAAAGTTCATTGAAAATTCCCAACAGTCCCAGGTCCTCAGGTGCACCCTCAAGAATTCTACCCTCATGAATTACCCACATCTTATCGGCACACGACATGGCTGTTTCAAGATCGTGAGTGGAATAAACAATGGACCGGCCCCCATCCCTGAATTTACTTAGAAGATGAATCAGGTCATAGGTATTGGGAATATCCAAAAATGCAGTGGGTTCATCCAAAACCATCAAGGGTGTATCCTGAACAAATGCACGGGCAATCATGGCCCGCTGTCGCTCCCCATCACTCAAACAATCAAGTTTCCGCTCTGAAAAGGAAGCCATCTGCACTTCATCCAGTGCCTGTTTGATTAGCTCCCTGTCTTGCGGAGTGAGGCGCCCCATCCAGCCTGTGTAGGGCATTCTACCCAGGCCCACCAATTCACCCACGCTAAGAGCCGGTATTTGAGCGAGTTGCGATGAGACAAAACTGACCCTGCGCGCCCGCTGCGGAAGTGTATATTCAGAGAAAGGTACACCATCGAGCAGACACACTCCATCCAGGGGCTCAAGCAATCCTATCATCGATTTTAACAGGGTACTTTTTCCTGTACCATTCCTTCCTATGAGCGCCACCATCTCACCCCGGTTCACAGTCAGATTGAGCTGAGTCAAAAGGGCATCTTCCTTGTGATGACCAATTGCAAAGCGATCCAGAGAAATAATATGTTCTGCCTGGGTTTGTGACATCAGAGTGATTGGGCTTTGCGGTTCATAACAACAAGCCATATGACCACCGGAATACCAATCAGGGAGGTTACCGCATTGATAGGAAGTATCTGTTCTGTGCCAGGAAGGCGCGATACAATATCGCTAAAAACCATTACCACCATTCCTGTGAGCATGCTGGCAGGCATCAAGACCCGATGGTCGGAGCGATTCAGAAGAAATCTTGCCATATGGGGAACTGCAATACCAATAAAACCAATGGGACCGCAAAAAGCAGTGATGGTGCCAGCCATGATACTGGTAGTTGCAAAAATAACAAGCCGGGTTCGCTGAATGCGTACTCCCATGCTTAAAGCATATTCCTCACCCAGCATCAGCCCATTGAGCACCTTGGAATAAGCAAGGGTTACCATAAGTAGCGGAAGGATGGCCCATGCCATAATAGTCAGCTGAGCACCTGTCACATTCCCCAGACTACCCATGCTCCAGATCACAAATGATTTCAGGGCTGCAGCCTGGCTGAAATATTGCATGATGCTGATGATGGCAGCCAATCCGCTTGAAAACATGATTCCCAGGATCAGTATGGTCATTACATCCTTGATCCTGTAGGATACAAACAACAAGAGCAACATCACGGTTCCGGCACCTATCCATGCAGCAATGGCCAGACTCCAGGTCGCTACAAGGCCTGTGGCACCTGCGCCCAGCACAACTATTGCTGCACCAAAACTTGCGCCGGAACTGATCCCCAGCACATATGGTCCTGCCAGCGGATTCCTGAAGAGTGTTTGCATCTGCAATCCACATACCGGCAGTGCCGCTCCGGCCATCAATGCTGTAGCGATTCGGGGTAGGCGAAATTTGGTGAGAATAAGCACTTGCTGTTCTGAGAGCTCAGTCCTGCCCATCAGGTGGCTCAACATATCAGCAAAAGTTATGGAAAGACTGCCAAGCCTGATATCAAGCAAAAAAAGGACTATTAACAATAGTCCCAGAGCATAGATAATTAAAATACTTCTTGACGGGATTTTCACATCCTACTTCTTTAGATCCTCCACAACTTCGGCGAGTTTTAGCAGATCAAGTTGAACCTGCTTGTAATGTGTCTTCAAAGTGGAGGAATCAGCATCTGCTTCAGGATGATTTGTCCTCTGAATCAAATCGTTTCTTAGCAACACCAGTTTACTGATTACATCGTCGAATTTGTCTTCAGAAAGTTCATCTGAATAGTGCCTGTAGGAGAAACACTCCTGAAGTAAATCAAATGCAAACCTGTTAATATCCTTCTTGAGGATCCTGATGCTGGCCATGGGTAGTAGTTTTAATCTACCCAAAAGTAACGATTATTTTAATTGCCTGTAATATACAAAGCGATGATCTGTCAATAATTCAGGATGAAACACCTCTATCAGATCGGCAAGCACCAGGTCAGGGCGCACGGTGCCCGACTCCCAGTAGTCGTTTCCTCCGTCAACACTACTGCGCGCATCGTTATTGAATACATGTCCGCTTTGTACTACCTTGAGATCTCCCAAGCGCTTATCCAGCAGCAGGATATCTGAAAGGCTTCCCGCTGCCCCTGGATTGATCCAGATATCAGCATTCAAGGCACGCATATAGACCGATTCAAGGTCCAGCGGAACTGCCTGGGTGGAAGGGTTATCCTTCCATAGATAATCACCTCCGGCATCCTCCATTAACTGAGCGGCAAAGCTCTTCCCTCCCGCCATAAACCAGGTATCCTTCCAGGGAAGACCATTCAGCACATGCGGTTTGGGCAGGACCCCGGAAGCCAAAGCAGACAGAGCACAATAGGCAGAATCTATCTTTTGAAAGAAGCGTGCCGATTGTTCCTCCTTCTTGTAAAAAAGAGAGAAAAACCTGATCCATTCAGCTTTACCCAGGGGATGAGTTTCCAGGTATTCGCCACAGAAAACTGCCGGAATTCCCAGATCTCTTAGTTTTTCCAGTGTAGTCATCACATTCCCTTCCACACCATACAAAAAGAGAACATCCGGCTTAAGCCTTACTATGGTTTCAAAATCCAGTCCCTGGCCATATCCTACATCCTTCACGGAGCCTGATTCGATTCGCGCCCTGATCTTGGAGCTGTAAATGAAACCTGATCCTGAAAGCCCAACAATAGATTCGGCGCTTCCCAGTTGATCAATCATGGCCACATGGGTAGTGGAGAGTGCGATCACCCGTTTTACCGGTGTCTTAATAAACGATATGTTCTTAAGCGAATCGGGGAGCGCCTCCGGGCCTGGAGCCAGCACATAAGAGAAGATCACATCCTTGCTCTGCTGCCAGGGATCAGTGACCTCTATGAGGGTATATGTCCCTTGGTCTAAGACTCTGAATCCTGAGGCATAACGCGTAAAACAGGTCCCCTCACCATGTCCATCCGCGTCAACTGAGGGGCCCGCCTGGCCCGTACAAGCGCTTAGCAGGAGAGCTGTTACGATTAGCAGGTAGAGAAGTCTCATTGGCCTGTTACCAGTAATTTATGATGTTCCTGGTAAGCGTCACTACCCACCTTGACAATATATAGGCCAGGTGCCAGATTGGAGATATGAATCTCAGCCCGCCCTTCTCCATCCAGCTGTCCCTCTCTTAATAAAGCTCCTGAGAGATTTACGATGTTGTAGTATCCACTGCCTTGCACAGGCTCCTTCGAAGTGATATGAAAAAGGTCCCGTGCAGGATTGGGAAATACATGGAATAGTCCGTCAGCATCTACTCTGATAGGCTCCGTAGAGCTTGGATTGTAACCAATTAAGGTAGGCGGATCCAGATTCAGTGGGTCGAGCCATGGTTTTAGGGCATTGCCTTTATCCTCTTCATAGTCCCAGGCCATACCAAACTGGGTGAAATAATCATCGTAGTTGGGTGCAGGATTATAGATCACCCGGTCTGTATCATCATCGTAGCCAATGGAGTCTCCACACGCAGCATTTCCGCCACTCAGCGTGCCAATTACCCTGTGGGCCTGGTTGAAGAGGGGGCCACCCGAAGAGCCTCCTTCAGTTGAGCCTGTCTCCCATTGCTTGATCCACCAAAAAGAGAAGTAGTGATAGTCTTCCAGTCCCGAATAGGGCACATCGCCAGGTTTCTCCGGAATGGAAGGGGCCTGCTCATCAATAGACACCTTTTTTACATCACCGAATGGATGGTGGATTGTACTTGAGGAGGAAGTCTGAAATTGGGTACGGTCCCACCCTGCATAGTAGGCACCATAGGAAGCAGGTGGTATACTGGAAATCTCCAAAAGGCTGAAATCAACACTATCTCCATGTGTAAGCTGGTTAGCAGAAGAAATGGACATATCCAGGGGTCCGTCCTCCCCGAAGCAGCTGGCACTTTCATAGTTAAACTGGAAAACCGTGCGGTCGGCGTAATACTGGTTGTTCAGGCAGTGTTCAGCTGTGATAATATAGGGGGTGCCATCATAGGATGTGTTGTTAACAAGTACTCCTGTGCAGTAAAAGGTAGTTGTAAAAACTCTTACCACTGAAGGCTTGACCTGCCACCATGGATCACCTTCCATACAATTGACATCAATCTCGCATGGCTGTGAACAGCCAAATTCACCAGCCGGACAATCTGCTTTTGAAGATTTAAAACCTGTATTGAGAAAAGCGTGTGATAGTGCTTCCAGCTCCAGCTCACCATAGTCGGCCATCCCTGCCGGCACTTGCATCTCAATAAGCAACTCCTCCCCGGGCAAATGCCCAATCGGCAAAACTCCGGAAGTCTTATTGTTTTCTGAAGTGAAGGCTCCTTTTACCTCCTGCTGACCTGGACTATACACAAATATTTTAACGCCGGGCAGAAGCGCATACTTACCAAAAACAAGACCCAGGGAATAGGCCCCGGGCGAGAGAACATGGACATGCCACACCCGTATATCACCTTTAAGGCTCCAACTACCATGGGTTTCAGGAGAAAGATTCACCGGACGCTCCAATGCAAAACGCAGGGGTTTTGAATTAGTCCTCCTGTTCAGTTCCAGCTCTGCCTCAATCTCCACAGGATCGGGAGGAGGAAGCACATACATCACTTCTGCAGCTTTCAACTGATTGTTTAATCCCATTGGTTTCCCCGGGAACTGCAACTGCGCCTTTACACAAGTGCTCCCGGCAGAGATAAGCAATATCAGGAAGGGCCATATGGACAAGGATCTACGATTCATGAATTCTAAAAGTAGGGAATAAAAGCAAAAGGTGAAATATTTTTTACTTTTGTTTAAAAGTGATTCGAATGACCCCGGAGAAGGCCCAACTAAGGATTAATGAACTCAGGAGTTTGCTTCAACAGCATAATTATCTTTACTATGTTGAATCAAAGCCAAGCATCTCTGATTTCGAGTATGATCTACTAATCAAGGAATTACAAACTCTAGAATCCACATTCTCCCAATTTGATGATATTAACTCACCGTCGCGCAGGGTGGGTAGCGATCTGAACAGAGAATTTGAGTCCTTCAGTCACCGTTACCCCATGCTCTCACTTGGCAACAGCTATAACAGAGAGGAACTTATAGAATTTGACCAGCGGGTCCAAAAGGCTATAGGGGAGGATTTTTCCTACTTCTGCGAACTTAAATATGATGGTGTGGCAGTGACACTGAGTTACCAAAACGGAAAACTTACCAGGGCATTAACCCGGGGCGATGGTACCAGGGGTGACGATGTGACGCATAATATACGCACGATCCGAAGCATCCCCCTGCAACTACAAGGAGACAAGATCCCTGCCGAATTTGAGATCAGGGGTGAGGTCATTTTTCCCACTGAAGGTTTTAAAAGGCTAAATTCTGATCGTGAGCTTAAAGGTGAACCCAGCTTTGCCAATCCCCGGAATGCAGCTTCTGGAACCCTGAAAATGCAAAACTCCTCTCTGGTAGCAAAGCGACCCCTGGATTGTTTGTTCTATTATATCCCAGGTGAACAGCAGCTTTTCGAGACGCAAGATGAAAGCCTTAAAGCGGCGCGTTCATGGGGATTCAAAGTCCCGGATTATAATTTATTGGCAGGATCCCTCAAAGAAGTATTCTCTTTTATTGATCACTGGGAAACGGCTCGTGATAAATTGCCTTTTGATATAGATGGTGTGGTAATCAAGGTAGATTCCATTCAGCTTCAGCAGCAACTTGGTTTTACTGCGAAGACTCCGCGTTGGGCCATCTCCTATAAATTCAGGGCAGAGCGGGCCACCTCCAGGCTGCTCTCCATCGATTTCCAGGTAGGGCGTACAGGTGCTGTAACACCGGTTGCAAACCTGGAGCCGGTCCAACTGGCAGGAACAACAGTAAAACGTGCCTCCCTGCACAATGCGGACCAGATCGCCCTGTTGGACATCCGGCTTGGAGATCATGTTTACGTGGAAAAAGGAGGAGAAATAATTCCGAAAATCGTAGGAGTTCAAAAGGAACTTCGGGAGCCGGACAGCACAGTTTTTCATTTCATATCGACCTGTCCCGAGTGTGGTACCGGTCTGATTCGGGAAGAGGATGAAGCAGCCCACTACTGTCCCAACATTAGCGGATGTCCACCACAGATCAAAGGACGCATCGAACACTTCATCAGCCGGAAAGCCATGGATATCAATGCTGCCGAAGCCACCATAGACCTGCTCTTCAGGGAAGGGCTGGTAAAAGATGCTTCCGACCTCTACAAGCTCGATGCCAACCAGATTAAGGACCTGGAGAGGTTTGGGGAGAAAAGTGCTCAAAAGTTAATAAAGAGCATCGAATCGTCCAGAGATACCCCCTTCCCCCGTGTGCTTTATGCTTTGGGAATCAGGTATGTAGGCGAGACCGTGGCCAGAAAACTTGCTGAAGCAAAGCTCAGCATGGAACGCTTAATGGAAGCGGACCAGGATAGTCTTGAGCAGGTGGATGAGATTGGTGAAGCCATTGCTTTATCTCTCCGCTCCTATTTTGGTGAAGAGGGTAATCTGCAGCTGGTGGAGCGTCTGAGATCAGCAGGCCTGCAGATGGAAATGGGGCAGAGTGAAGCTATGGTCAGTAATTCTCTTAGTGGAAAATCCTTTGTTATTTCAGGTGTATTTGTTCAAAACTCAAGAGAAGAACTTAAAAACATCATCGAACAACATGGGGGAAAATACAGTGCTTCCATCAGTGCCAGAACTGATTACATTCTGGCCGGAGAGAATATGGGTCCCAGTAAATACCAGAAAGCACAGAAACTGGGAATTCCAATCATTACGGAAGAGCAGTTCCTGGTCATGTTGGCTCAATAACAATATTAAAATTGTATTTTTGTTCATATGGCAGGCATAAGAGAAACAATTGGAAAAAGGGTACTTAAAAATAAACTTAAAAGTTTCCAGAGAGAGACCCGTGTATATAATTTTGATACTGCCGAATCGGCTGTAATTCTCTTTGATGCACAAATACAGAATGCATTCCATATCGTATGGGAGTTCCGAGGATTCTTAAAGGATAAAGGAGTCAACTGCACTATTTATGGGTATATAAATCAGAAAGAAATTCCCCAGGATATGCTGTTCTGGAAGGACATTCACGTGATAACCAAACGCAATCTGAACTGGTACATGCAACCCGGAGGAGAAGCAGCAGAACTGTTTCAACATGAAAATCCCGATTTACTGATGGATTTTACAATCGATCAACGAATTGAGTTGCAGTTCCTTGTGCAGCTTTCGACAGCCAGGTTCAAAATAGGATGCTTTACTGAAGAAAAGAATGATTATGATCTGATGATAAAATTGTCGGAACAGAACGATATGTCTTATCTGGCGGAACAGATCAAGCATTATGTATCCATTTTAAATCCCGCTAAATAAATATAATATGGCTGAATCAGATCTGTTCAGAGGTACAGGTGTGGCAATGATCACGCCTTTTCAACTAGATGGGGAGATTGATTTCGACCGCTTGATGATCCATACCGACAGCTTAATTGATCAGGGGACCGGATACCTTGTGGTATTGGGAACTACAGCGGAGACTCCTGCTCTTTCTGCCAGGGATAAGGAAGATGTGATCTCTTGTGTTGTCAATGCCTGTGGACATAGGGTGCCTATTATGCTAGGGCTTGGCGGAAATGACACCAGGGCTGTTGTAGAAGCCATAAAAAAGACTGATACCAGAGAGATCCAGGGAATACTCAGTGTCTCTCCCTATTACAATAAACCCTCGCAGGAAGGAATATACCAGCACTATGCTGCGATAGCATCGCTTAGTGAATTACCTGTCATGCTATACAATGTGCCAGGGAGAACAGCTTCCAACATAAGCTCTGATACTGCACTGCGGCTCGCCTCTGATTTCAAAGGAACCATTATCGGGGTTAAAGAGGCTTCGGGGGACTTTGAACAGGTAATGGAGATTCTGCACAATCGTCCCGAAGGATTCCTGGTGGTCTCGGGCGATGATGCCATCACCCTGCCTATGATTGCTGCTGGTGGCGATGGTGCCATTAGTGTGATTGGAAATGCATATCCGGCCCTGACTTCCTTAATGGTTGCGGCTGCCCTGGATGGTGCCTACCTTAAAGCACGTGAACTGCACTATCTGCTATTTCCCATGATGAAGGCCATTTTTAAGGAGGGAAATCCTGCCGGGGTCAAAGCCGCCATGGAGATCCGTGGAGAGATAAAAAATGTACTACGACTTCCCTTAATCCCTGTCACCTCTGAACTTTACCAGGAAATTGCCCGGCTGGACAAGCTGCTTCAATAGAGTACCTGGCACACTCAGGCGCCAGGTCTGCCATGACAGGCTTTATATTTCTTTCCACTTCCGCAAGGACAAGGATCATTTCGTCCTACCTTTTTCTCTACCCTTACCGGCTGCTGTACCTGGCTACGTCCATCTTTTGCTTTTCCTCCGCCTGAGGGATCGTTATAGCTGCTTGCCTCATCCTTGTTGGCTTCAAATTTGCTGAGGTCCATTTTCTTCGGTGCCTCGGCCCTTTTTACACTATTAGGATCCTTGAGGGGAATATGAGCCTTCATCAGGGTAGAGACCACATCCTTATTCACCTTATCGATCATAGCTGTAAATAATTCAAATGCCTCAAACTTATAGATCAGCAATGGATCCTTCTGTTCATACTGGGCATTTCGCACCGATTGTCGCAGGTCGTCCAGTTCGCGGAGATGTTCCTGCCAGGATTGATCAATGGTAGCCAGGATAATGCTCTTTTCATAGGAGCGAACCAGTTCTTTGCCCTGCGAATTATAACAGTTTTCAAGGTTGGCCAGCACCTGAAAAACCCGGGTTCCATCCGAAACCGGCACAACTATATTCTCGTAAACCTCACGCTGATGCTCATATACCTGGTTGATCACCGGCATGGCCTGCTCTGATATGCTCTCTTGCTTCCGCTTATAGGCTTCCAGCAGGTTCTCGTAGATCTTGTCAACCAGATCGTCACTGTTCAATCGCTTAAACTCATCAGCACTTACAGGTGACTCGATGGAAAAGTAGCGAATTAGCTCCAGCTTGAAACCATCATAATCGCTGCTGGTATGGTATTCATCTACAATACTTTCAGTTACATCGAACATATTATTGGCAATATCAAGGCCAATCCGTTCCCCATAGAGTGCATGCTTTCTGCGCTTGTAGATCACCTCGCGCTGCGAATTCATCACATCGTCATATTCCAGTAAGTTCTTCCGGATTCCAAAGTTGTTCTCCTCCACCTTTTTCTGAGCCCGCTCGATGGATTTGGTGATCATAGAGTGCTGAATCACCTCCCCTTCTTTTAAACCCAGCTTATCCATCATGCCGGCAATCCGCTCAGATCCAAACAGGCGCATCAGATCATCCTCCAGACAAACATAGAACTGGGATGAACCAGGATCACCCTGCCGTCCAGAACGTCCCCTTAACTGGCGGTCGACCCGTCTGGATTCGTGTCTCTCGGTTCCTATGATGGCCAATCCTCCATCGCTCTTCACCTGGTCGGATAATTTAATATCGGTTCCCCTTCCGGCCATGTTGGTGGCTATCGTAACCGTTCCAGCTGTACCTGCCTGGGCAACCACATCAGCCTCCCTCTGGTGCAACTTGGCATTCAACACATTGTGATCGATTCTTCGGATCTTAAGCATTTTGGAAAGTAGCTCCGACACTTCTACGGTGGTGGTACCCACAAGTGCAGGACGTCCTGCCTTATTGAGCCTTACCAGCTCATCAATAACCGCATTGTATTTCTCCCTTTTGGTTTTATAAACCAGGTCCTCCTGGTCGTCCCTTATAATGGGCCGGTTGGTAGGGATGGCCATCACATCCAGTTTGTAGATGTCCCACAATTCGCCCGCCTCGGTCTCGGCGGTCCCGGTCATACCGGCCAGTTTGTGGTACATCCTGAAATAGTTTTGCAGGGTAATGGTTGCCCAGGTTTGTGTGGCAGCTTCCACCTTCACATTCTCCTTGGCCTCGATGGCCTGGTGCAGTCCGTCGCTATACCTTCTACCCTCCATGATACGCCCGGTCTGCTCATCCACTATCTTCACCTTATTGTCCATTACCACATATTCCACCTCTTTTTCAAACATGGAATATGCTTTCATAAGCTGGTTAACGGTATGAATCCGTTCAGATTTTACAGCATAATCCTGGAGCAGCTTATCCTTAATCTCCAGCTTCTTCTTATCGCTCATAGTGGAACGTTCGATCTCCGCCACTTCTGACCCGATATCGGGCATGATAAAGAAAGATGGATCATCTGAGGAACCTGTAATAACATCGATCCCCTTCTCTGTCAGCTCAACAGAATTTTGCTTTTCCTCAATGATAAAATAGAGCTCATCGGTCACCAGATGCATATTCTTGGATTGCTCCTGCATGTAGTGATTCTCAGTTTTCAGCATCAGCGACTTGTTGCCCTCTTCACTGAAGAGCTTAATCAAGGGTTTGTACTTGGGTAAACCCTTGTGAGCCTGGAGCAGCTTAAAACCAGCTTTTTCAGTGTCACCATCAGCAAGCAGCTTTCTGGCTTCCGTGAAGATCGTATTGACCAGCTGACGCTGCACGCTGATAAGCTTCTCCACCTTGGGCTTATATTCTGCAAACTCCTGGTCATCACCTTTGGGAATGGGACCGGAAATTATCAGAGGGGTACGAGCATCATCTACCAGTACCGAATCCACCTCATCCACGATGGAGTAATTATGTTTACGCTGCACCAGTTCACCCGGACTATGCGCCATATTGTCGCGCAGGTAGTCAAAACCAAACTCATTATTGGTCCCAAATGTGATATCACAGTTATAGGCTTTTCTCCTGGCTTCGGAATTGGGTTGGTGCTTGTCAATACAGTCCACGGTAAGTCCGTGAAACTCATATATGGGGCCCATCCATTCTGAGTCACGCTTGGCAAGGTAGTCGTTTACTGTAACCAGATGGACACCTTTCCCTGAGAGTGCATTCAGGAAGACAGGAAGGGTGGCAGCAAGGGTCTTTCCTTCGCCCGTAGCCATTTCTGCAATTTTACCACTGTGCAGGGCCACACCACCAATCAACTGCACATCATAATGAACCATATCCCAGATAATCTCATTTCCTCCTGCCATCCATCGGTTCTGCCAGATAGCTCTGTCCCCCTTGATCTCCACCGACTCCCTGGCAGCAGCAAGTGTCCGGTCATAATCCAATGCTGTTACCTCAATCTCTTCGTGTTCCTTAAAGCGTCTGGCAGTGTCTTTGACAACAGCAAAAGCCTCCGGGAGAATTTCATTCAAGACTACCTCATATTTCTCATCAATCTCCTCATCCAGTATATCGATCTCCTTATAGATCGCTTCCTTTTCACTTACATCCACTTCAGGATCTTCGGCTTTGACCTTCAGAGCTTCCAATTTGGACTTTTCTTCAGCCACATAATCTGTCACCTTCTGCTTCAGGGCTACAGAACGCTCACGCAACTGATCGTTACTTAACTGGGGCAGAGGCTCATATTCCTTCCTAATCTTTTCCACATAAGGCGTCACATCGCGCATATCCCTGTCTGACTTATTACCCAATAATTTTCCTATTACTTTGCCTACATCCATGATCCGATGTGATTATTTTGTTTATAATAATTGTCGAGAAAGGACAAATTTACCCTTTTTTATCGGTCCTGTACTTTCAAATAGTATACCAATATTAAAATCCGGCGAATTTGTCAGTAATATGCAAAAACAGGGATGCCTGCTGAGTGCTAAAGCATCCATAGTTAACATCCCTGTAATTCAATAAGACTAAAGAAGAATATGTATATCCCCTGGAACTGCAGGCACTTATTCTGAAGTGGCTGTTCCGCCGCCACGCATAGACATGATATCGCGGTCAAACATGTAGAGGTTGTTCTTACCCAGAAGATTCAATTTATCGATAATCGCCTTTACGGAAGATTCCTCTTCTATCTGTTCATTTACAAACCACTGGATCCAGCTCTGGGTCGTATAGTCATTCTCTGCAATACACACAGCCACAATCTCGTTGATTGAGCCGGAGATGTATTTTTCATGGGCCAACACCTGGTCAAAAGCCACAAAGATATCCTGAAAATCGGCCGGGGGCTTCTTAATCCCTGGTATCACAGCCACACCATCGCGCTCGTTGACATATTTTACGAGTTTCAACATATGGATTCTCTCCTCTTCTGCCTGGGAATAGAGCCAGTTTGAAACGCCTTCAAACCCTTTGTTTTCGGCCCAGGTGGCCATGGACAGGTACAGCTGTGAAGAATAGTCTTCCTTCTCAATCTGTACATTCAATATCTCTTCTACTTTTTTTGGTAGCATGGATTAATAGTTAATGGTTAGTAGTTAATGCTTACATATTTTCAATGAGGGCAGAGCCAAATTCTGAGCACTTCAACTCCGTAGGGTCATCCATCAGTCGCGCAAAATCATAGGTGACTTTCTTCTTCAGAATAGCCGCCTGGAGCCCCTTCAGTATCATATCTGCAGCTTCATCCCATCCCATATATTGAAGCATCATGACTCCGGAAAGAATGACCGATCCCGGGTTCACCTTGTCCAGTCCTGCATATTTAGGAGCAGTCCCATGAGTGGCCTCAAATATGGCATGTCCGGTCTCATAATTAATATTGGCACCAGGTGCAATACCGATTCCCCCAACAATGGCTGCAAGCGCATCTGAAATATAGTCGCCATTCAGGTTCATGGTAGCAATCACTGAGTATTCAGCGGGACGGGTCAGAATTTGTTGCAGGAAGGCATCCGCAATGACATCTTTGATTAAAATTTTACCTGCCTTAAGAGCTGTATCCTGGGCTTCATCTGCCCGGGCCTTGCCCTCTTTTTCTGCAATCCTGTCGTACTGACTCCAGGTAAACACCACATCGCCAAATTCCTTTTCTGCCAGTTCATAGCCCCACTGTTTGAATTGACCCTCGGTAAACTTCATAATATTCCCTTTGTGAACCAGGGTAACAGATGGCAGCTTATTCCGAACCGCATACTGGATAGCTCCCCGAACAAGACGATCGGTTCCTTCCTTTGAAATTGGTTTGATACCTATGGAAGTGCTTTCAGGAAAACGTATCGTAGACACCCCCATCTCATCCAGAAGGAATTTCTTGATTTTCTCCCCTTCCGGCGTATTGGTCATCCACTCAATGCCTGCGTAGATATCCTCCGAGTTTTCACGAAAAATCACCATATCGGTGGTTTCGGGTCTCTTCACCGGAGAGGGAACTCCCTTATAATATCTAACAGGTCGAAGACAAACATAAAGATCAAGTATTTGCCTCAATGCCACATTCAGTGATCTGATGCCTCCACCTATGGGAGTTGTTAAGGGGCCTTTAATGGCTACCATGTGTTCATGAATAATATCAAGTGTCTCTTCGGGCAACCATTTGCCAGTCTTTTTAAAGGCCTTTTCGCCAGCATACACCTCTTTCCAGATAATTTTTCTTTTTCCCTGGTAGGCTTTCTCAACACCTGCATCCAGTACCCTGACGGATGCAGCCCAAATGTCTGGACCTGTACCATCTCCCTCAATAAAAGGAACAATAGGAAAATCGGGAACGGTAATTTTTCCCAGCTGGTTGGTAATTTTTTCTCCGGTCATCTTTTTTTCTTATGGTTTAGGTAATTAATTACAAAAATTAATCTTTAATGTTCAATCGTCAAAATCGAGCTTAAAGCGCGACTTTAATTTACCAAGTTCAGGATTCTTCTTTACCAGGAAATCCAACTTATCCTGCTCAGTGTAAATCTTTTTCCCAACTTGCTCATTTTCTGATACTTCAGTAAGGATTTCCACACTCGAGAGACCAGTTGCTCCCCGGATATATTCAACAAGATCCGATTTAATATTTTTTATAAAATTATCACGCTGTGCTTCGCTGTTAAGCAGGAGCATTACTGCTCCATCGCCCCTGAGCACAGGCCTGTTATTAACCAGCGTACTATGAATACGTGGTTTTCTTTTCTCAAGGGACGCCGCATAATCGTTCCATGCATTAATTATTGCATCTGGGTCAGCCGAAGCAGGTTTCTCTGTATCTGGCTGCTTCTCTTCCTCCACTTCTGAAACATGATCATCTGCACTTTCCTCGAAAGCGGCCCTGCCTTGCAAGCTATTTTTTATAGAGATTCCGGTAGTTCTGACCAGGTTGCTGGCACCATTTCCGGTCTGTGGAGCAATATCAGGTGAAGTTTGCGTTGCTGTTTCTGTAGGCTCAGCTTTCGGTGAAGCTTGCTCACCCGCTTTTGGAGTTTCAGGTTCCGCTACTGTTTTTTTTTTTGAAACCTCTGAAAGGTTGGCCAGTTTTACCAGTGCCAGCTCAATGGTAAGCCGCTGGTTCCTGCTACTTCTAAACTGAATATCGGCCTGATTGCAAATCTCAAGTCCCGCGTATAGAAATGGTAAGCTCACCTCCGCAGATTGATTAAGATATTTCTCTTTAATCCCTGCACCAACCTCCATCAGCTGAATGGTGTCCGGATTCTTACATACCATCAGGTCCCTCAGATGTGCTGCATAACCATTGATAAAATTGCGGGAATCGAATCCACTTGCAAGTATCTCATCAAAAAGAAGCATGGCCGATGCAACATCACCCTCCAGTAAGGAGAAGGTGAGTTTAAAGTAATACTCGTAATCCAGTATATTAAGATTATTAATCACATCCTGGTAGGTGATTTTCTCCCCTGAAAAACTGACTACCTGGTCAAAAATCGAGAGTGCATCCCGCATGGCCCCATCTGCCTTCTGGGCGATAACATGAAATGCATCCTCCTCATAAGCCAGGTGCTCCTTTTCAGCAATCTGCTTCAGGTAATCCACTGCGTCTTCGACCCTGATCCTGTTAAAATCAAAAATCTGGCAACGGGACAGGATGGTAGGTATGATCTTATGTTTCTCGGTGGTAGCCAGTACAAAAATGGCATGGGCAGGAGGCTCTTCAAGGGTTTTAAGAAAAGCGTTAAATGCAGCCTGCGAGAGCATGTGTACCTCATCTATAATGTAGATGCTATAGCTGCCAATCTGAGGGGGAATCCTTACCTGTTCTGTAAGTATCCTGATATCATCCACTGAATTGTTGGAAGCAGCATCCAGTTCATGAATGCTATAGGAACGGTTCTCATCAAAAGATAAACAAGATTCACACTGATTACAGGCTTCACCGGTATCAGAAATCTGTTCGCAATTAATGGTTTTGGCAAAAATCCGGGCGCATGTGGTTTTTCCCACCCCTCGCGGACCACTGAAAAGGTAGGCGTGCCCAAGGTGGTTATTTAATATTGAGTTCCTGAGTGTTGTGGTAATGGAAGGCTGGCCTACCACATCCACAAAACTCGCCGGTCTGTATTTCCTGGCTGAAACAATAAATTTCTCCATAAGCGTTTGCAAAGATAGTAACTAAGTTAGAAAGGGAAAAGTTTAAAGACTAAAGTAATATCGCAAGATATCAGATAAATAAATGCACTTCTTTTTGGCTGCTATTCAAAAACTTCCTACTTTTGCAGTCGATTTTTTATTAACTAAATTTTTATAAATGTTGAATCAATACGAAACCGTTTTCATTGCTACTCCCGTTTTGTCTGAAAGCCAGATGAAGGAAGCGGTTGCAAAATTCAAAAAGATTGTCACCGATAGCAAAGGTGAAATCGTTTACGAAGAGGACTGGGGGCTGAAAAAGCTGGCCTATCCCATTCAGAAAAAATCCACTGGCTTTTACCATCTGATCGAGTTCAGGGTAGAGCCCGACGTGATCGCCAAACTTGAAGTTGAGTATCGCAGGGATGAGCGAATCCTTCGCTTTCTAACCATGAAAATGGAGAAATATGCGGTAGTTTATGCAGAGAAGAAAAGAGCAAGAAAATCAGCAGAACAAAAACAGGAGAAAGAGTAATGGCACAGGACAATTCAGAAATCAGATATTTAACTCCACCAACGGTTGAGATTAAAAAGAAAAAGTATTGCAGGTTCAGAAAGAACCGTCTCAGATACATTGATTATAAAGATCCCGAATTCCTGAAGAAATTCCTGAATGAGCAAGGGAAAATTCTTCCGAGGCGCCTCACAGGTACTTCGCTGAAGTTTCAGAGAAAAATAGCAGTGGCTATCAAACGTGCACGTCACCTGGCACTGCTTCCTTATGTAGTTGACATGTTAAAGTAAAAGGAGGAAGAAAAAATGAATGTGATCTTAAAACAGGACATGCCCAATCTGGGACATAAGGACGACATTATTGCCGTAAAGAACGGCTATGCCAGGAATTACTTAATTCCCAAAGGTTTTGCCATCAACGCTACGGCTCAGAATAAAAAGGTTCACGAGGAGATTCTTCGCCAGCGTGCTCATAAAGAAAAGCAACTTAAGGAAGCTGCTATGGAACTGGCCGAAAAGCTGAAGGAAGTAAGTCTGAGCATTGGTGCCAAGACCAGCACTAAGGGTAAAATATTCGGTTCAGTCAATACCATTCAGATAGCTGAGGCATTGATTGAAAAGGGATTTGAGATAGAACGGAAAAACATTTCCATTAAAGACGACCTGATTAAGGAGGTCGGAAGCTATTCAGCTACCGTAAAACTCCATAGAGAGGTGCTTGTGGATATTCCTTTCGAAATCGTATCTGAATAAACTATATCACTTTGATAACAGAAACCGTCCGGAGAAATTCCGGGCGGTTTTTTTTTACCCCTGTTACCTGAAATTATCTTGCCAGTTCTTTCTTTTGTTGTATTTCAGATCCTTCAGAATAGAGGATTTGGCGTTGATTTGGAAGTTATAGGATTTATAATTTCCAAATGGCACCACAGAGACTCGCATTTCCCAGCAATGCAGATCCCTGTATATGCTCAGATTGGTTGTAGTAAACTGCTTCTTGTCCAGATCATATCCTGTATTAAAGCCTATTTTCCAGTTAGGCGACAGGCTGAAATCGCCAGAGGCCCTCAGGGTTTGAATGATCCTGACATCCTCCCTCGGTTTGGTATAGCTGAAGCTGTAATCCACCCGCAAGGACCAGGGAATATCAAAATCAACATAATCACCATAATACTCCTCCAAATTTGGATCGTAGGACCCAAGGGGATCATCACTGGTCATGTTTTGGTTATTTAATTGAGACTGCTGATCCATATCCTCCTGTCCCGCTTTACTTCCTGTTGTCTCCTTCTTCGATTTAAGGTTGAAACCAGCTGACATACTGGCGCTTGTTAAGCGAAGAGGTTTCCCTGTCTGGGAATACCAGGTTTCAGCAGTACGATTGAGGTTACGGACTGTGTCATATCCAAAGGGATCCATCGATCCCCTGAATGAGAGATTCAGTTTTTCCTTAAATATCCTGGTACTCCCTGTGAAGGTGATGGGGTTCCAGGCAGGGGTCAGGGTATCCTTATGAAAAAGGTTCAGGCTGGTATTGAAACTCAGGTTGTCCAGTATTTTGACCATCTGTAGTTCATCAATGCTATCGACCTTTGAACGCATTTTTGCCTCAATGTTGTTACGAAGTGATAAATTAAGCGAGCCAGAAGCCCCCCTGGATGTTGGGGTCCCGTAAATCTGATCCTCATAGATGGAGTAGCTTGCCACGGTATCACCGGTTTCCGGATCCACCAGGTCCCTGTAGTAATCCGCCTGAATGGCACTCATATCCGGGACGTAGGAGAAAGAGGCCGTTGGAGTCATCACATGCCGTATTTGTTCCATTCTGCCTTTACCCTTAAAGGTATACATCCCATATACCTTTGGTGCCAATCCAGACCCAATGCTGGGGAAAAATGATTGGGCATAGGACATTTTACTGATCAGCTCTTCATGGATATACGATGCGCCATCCTCATCGTATCTAACCTCCTTATAAGTTTGCTTGCTGTAGAGCACCCCATTGTAGTTCATAGAAGGGGTAATGGCAAAACTCTGCAGCATGGGTGTTTTTTTGAAGGGCCTGATACTCAAGCTCAAGGGAATATTATGCTTGAATCCGTTTTTCATATCATCCCAGACCGAGCTGGTAAACAACAGGGTATCAGTAGTATTGATACGGTTCTCCATCAGACTGGTATAAGAAAACTGAATATCTTCGTAAAACCTTTTGGGACCGATGGCTGATTTACGTTTAAAGGGGGTAATCCTGGACATATTAAATGAGATCTTCGGCAGGGTCATATTCACCGCCCCGGTACTGCTGTTCTGGATATGGTTCAGGGAAGTACTTAAATTAAAGGGGCTGTTAGGAAAGGATTTGGTGTATGAGACACTGGACTGTTTGGTGCTCCTTAATGCATTGTTGATGTTATTGGAGTGATTCTGATCGTAAGAAGAACTGGAAAGATTTACACTGGCCCTGAAGGAAGAGTTGGGATTGGCCCTGGAATCCTGGCCATGGCTCCAGCCTATGGCGTAGTCCCTACTCACTGAATAGCTATCCTCCACATCCTTAAATCCGGAAATATTCTTAAAATACCTTACATTCAGATTACCGTTAAATCTGTAATTCACCTTATAGTTACTCCCCAGTCTGACACCCCAGGTACCATTTGAGTAGATATCCCCTGTCACACGCAGATCCATATAATCGTTCATGGCAAAATAGTAGCCCCCTTCCTTGAGGTAAAAACCCCTCCTTTGCTCCTCCCCATATTTTGGAATAAGTATCCCAGAGGTTTTGGTCTGGGAATTGGGAAAGAATCCAAATGGAAGACCGATGGGTAATGGCACATCCGCCAGTACAATGTATGCAGGCCCCGAGATAATCTTATCGCCTGGCATACTAATCCCTTTGGTGATGGCAATATAGAAATGGGGATGTTCCGCGTCGCAAGTTGTGTACTTGCCATCCTTAAGGTGAACGTGCCCGTTACTTTGTTTCTTGGTCTGTTCAGCATGCAGGAAACCTCCCTCCTGCTGGGTTACCACCTCTTCAATGTAGCCTTTCTGGGTCTTGAAGTTATATTGCAGCCTCTTGGATTCGAAGGAGTTACCAGCATCTTTAAAAACCGGGGTACCTGAGATAGTACCTGTGGAATCGGGCAGCCCGTTTGCAAGCACAAGATTTAAGTCTATCTCATACCGGATATATGCTGCGTCCAGGGTGATATCCTCATATTCGATATGTGCATCACCGTAAAGCTCCACTCCACCTCTATCCAAAGCAAAAATCAGTGAATCAGTTGCACCGTACTTAACTATAGCTTCAATCTCCCCTCCCGCTGGTTGTGCTGTAAGCAGCGTATCTAAGTTCAGAGAATCAGCCCTCATGATGCTATCCGATAGTGCCTCATAGATTGCTTCCACGTCTGTTGAGTCAGCCACCTGAACGCTATCTTGCTGCTGAGCATGCAATTTGCTGCTTGTCAGAAGAGTTAGTAAGATGATGAAAAATATCTTATATCGAACGTAAAGCAATATGGATAAACTTATATTTTTGTGATAAACTCAAAGGTAATGCCAATAAATGTAAAACGGTTATTTCATACGTTTCTTGTATCAACATTTTTAGTATTTGCTTTTTTTTCGTTGAAAGCAGGAAACACAGTCACTGACCCACCTAAAGGGATCAGGACTGTGGTGATCGATGCCGGTCATGGGGGCAGAGATCCTGGAGCCGTAGGTAAAAATGGAAAAGAGAAGGATATTGCCCTTGCAATTGCCCTGAAAGTCGGCACTTACATTGAAGATAATATCACTGATGTGAAAGTGATTTATACCAGAAAAACCGATGTTTATGTTGAACTGCATGAACGTGCAAATATTGCCAACAGAGCGGAAGCAGACCTTTTTATTTCCATCCATGTAAATGCGCATCCCCGGGCATCCGCCTATGGCACCCTGACACTGGTGCTGGGACAACACAGGGCTGATGAGAATTTTGATGTGGCAGTCAGGGAGAACTCGGTGATCCTTCTGGAGGAGGATTATGAAATAACTTACGAAGGATTTGATCCCAAATCCACTGAATCCTACATCATGTTCTCACTTATGCAGAAGACCTATTTCAAGCAGAGCATTCAGTTTGGGGATTATGTGCAGGATCAGTTTCGTGAACGCGCCAGCAGAAAGGACCTTGGAGTCAGGGAACAGGGGATCCTGGTACTGGCGCAAACTACCATGCCGGGTGTGCTGGTGGAGACCGGGTTTATATCAAATCCTGAAGAGGAAAAATACCTGCTAACCCAGTATGGACAAGAGATAATTGCCTCTGCCATCTATCGAGGTTTTAAAGCCTATAAAGAAGAGATTGACGGCAAAAGCAATCTGACAGTTATTGTTGCGGATGAAGCGGCAGCCGTCTCAGAAACGGTCCTGGGAACCAATCCGGATCCCGCACAGCCCGAACAAATCATCTTCAGCATACAGCTGGCCTCTTCCAAGAACAAAATAGCAACAGATCCGTCATCCTTTAAAGGATATGAACAGGTCATGGTCATCCAGGACGGAAGATGGTTCAAGTATCTGCTTGGAGAAGAGAGCAGCTATCATAACGCCCTGGAGAGGTGTAAAGTAATCAAATCCGACTACCCTGATGCTTTTGTTGTAGCTTCAAAGGCTGGAAAGATCGTTCCACTTAATGAGGCTCTGGAGGAAATAAACTACTAATATGAAAATAAGCAGCGAAGCTAAAGTCGGTTTGATCGGGATTGCAACCCTGGTTCTCCTAATCTGGGGAATTAACTACCTGAAGGGTAGAAATATACTTAATAGCACCTACACCCTTCATGCTTTTTATGAGGACTCGGGTGGCCTGGAGAACTCTTCACCCATTTTAATGCAGGGTATAAAAATCGGGTACATAGACGATATTGAACTTCAGCAAGGACAGGAGCTACCTGTCCATGTGATTATACATGTAGAGAAGCAGTATCCTGTAAATACTGGATCGACAGCCAGGCTGTTCAGTGCAGACCTCCTTGGTAGTAAGGCCATCCGGATTGATTCCCCCGGATCAGGGCAGGCAATGCAAAACAACGACACCATCCTCACAGCCACTGAATCTGACATGATCGCCTCGATCAGCTCCCAGGTGATGCCTGTGATGGAACAGATTGGAAATCTCTCCGAATCACTGGACAGTGTTGCACAGAAGCTTAATAAGCTCCTGGATTCAGAAGCTCCGGGTGAGACACTGCAAGACCTGAGTGAAATTTCAGCATCCCTTTCCTCCTCCTTAAGTCCGGGCGGAGCACTTTATATGAGCTTCCAAAACCTGGAGTCCTTCACATCCATGCTGGAATCTCAGGAAGATGAGCTAAAATCCATGACCGGTCATCTGAATTCCATTTCTGAAACCATAGATAGTGCGGGTATTGACAGGATTGCTGCGGAGCTTATAGCTGCTTCCGAAGCGTTTACACAATTGATGACACAGCTTAATTCTGGTGATGGTAGTATGGGAAAACTATTATACTCGGATACGCTCTATGCCCAGCTTCAAAATCTTGTTGTTGACCTGGACAGCCTGATCGTTGACCTGAATGAAAATCCCAAGGATTACGTCCGCTTTTCGGTGTTTGGAAAAAAATAGGGAGAAATATTCCGTAGCGGATTTTTCAGAAGCTTAAATTTTTGATGAAAGTCCGGTTTTCATGTTAAAATTTAACATATAATAGGGCTTCCTGTTAAATGAAATATTGAATTGGGTGGACTAAAGGTTTAAATAACAATTCATTAAGCTTCATAAGAAGGGCTTATGGCATAACTATCTGATTTACTGTTTATTATTATATTTACATTTTTTTTCACTTCATAAATAATTGACCTTAAAACTGATATAGTTTTTCTGACACTTTCAAGTCATCTGAAGTTTTTTTTCTACTTTTTTTTCACAATCTTTGTTTCAGGATTCTCACAAGCTGAAAAAGTAGTAACCTAACCCTAAAATTGACGTTTGAAATGCATGAACGTATCTGGAACAATTGTCTGAAAGTGATTAAAGACAATGTCCCCTCAATAAGTTTTCGTACTTGGTTTGAGCCGATTGTTCCTCTTAAGCTTGATAATGATATTCTGACCATTCAGGTTCCCAGTCCCTTCTTTTACGAGTATCTGGAAGAGCAATATATTGATATTCTGCGAAAAGTGATCAAAAAGGAGCTGGGCTCGGAGGCCAAGCTGGAGTATAATGTGATCATGCAGAATAACTCATACAACAACAGTAAACCCTATACGGTCAAATTCCCGGCCAAAAGCAGCAAGGAAATCAAAAACATTCCTGTCTCTGTTCCGCTAGATGCCAGTGAAAATACCATTAAGAACCCATTTGTGATTCCGGGATTGAAGAAACTGGATATTGATCCCAGACTCAATCCGGAAAACTCTTTTGATAATTTTATTGAGGGTGAATGCAACAGGCTGGCCCGTTCTGCTGGTTTTGCCGTTTCGAAAAATCCCGGAGGCACAGCCTTTAACCCCCTGTTGATCTACGGGGATAGCGGATTGGGGAAAACCCACCTTGCTCAGGCCATTGGTATTGAGGTTAAAGAGTTATTCCCTGAAAAAATTGTCCTCTATGTAAATGCCAATAAGTTCCAGACCCAATTTGTGGATGCCATCAGGAACAACAATAAAAATGATTTCCTGCATTTTTACCAGATGATTGATGTCTTGATTATCGACGATGTGCATGAGTTTGCCGGAAAAGAAAAGACCCAGGATACCTTCTTCCATATATTTAATCACCTCCATCAGAGTGGAAAACAGCTTATTCTGACCTCAGATAAGCCTCCTGTAGAGTTACAGGGGATGGAGTCCAGGCTTCTCAGCAGGTTTAAGTGGGGCCTAAGTGCAGATTTGCAGCCCCCCGACTTTGAGACTCGCATGGCCATTTTGAAGAAGAAAACCTACAACGATGGTATCGAGTTACCTGAAGAGGTCCTGGAGTATATCTCCACGCATATATCGGATAATATCCGTGAACTGGAGGGTGCGCTTATTTCCCTTCTTGCTCAGTCGACACTCAATAAAAAGGAGATCACTCTTGAGCTGACCAAAGAGATGATCGACAAGCTCATAAAGAGCACCAAAAGGGAGATTTCCATTGACTATATTCAGAAAGTGGTATGCAATTACTACAATATAGGACTTGAAATGCTGCAATCAAAAACCCGTAAGCGTGAGATCGTACAAGCACGCCAGGTGGCTATGTTCTTCTCCAAATCCATGACGAAATCATCTCTGGCTACCATTGGTTCCCAGATTGGAGGAAAGGACCATGCCACCGTATTGCATGCATGCAAAACAGTGAATAACCTGATTGAAACGGATAAACGCTTCCGGCTCCAGGTCGACGAAATTGAGAAAAAACTAAAAATGTAAAGTCAAATAGAAACAGGTTCCAATCGGACCTGTTTTTTTTTAAGTAAAATTCTGAATGCATTTCCTTCTCCTCTGTATACTCTCATCCACAGCTATTTTCGTCACCTTTAAAACCATTAACCGACTCAATATCCCGGCTTTCCCGGTGATCGTTATCAACTACCTTGTAGCAACGCTTCTTGGTTTCCTGATCTATAGAGGAGATACCGGTCTGACTTCCATTTCAGGTTCCCGATGGCTAAGCATCAGCATCATCATTGGAATCTTGTTTATTCTCATGTTCTTTCTTGTAGCCTATTCCACAAGAAAAGCCGGAATAACGGTCACCACGGTAGCCAGCAAAATGTCAGTGATTTTTCCCATTGTGTTTTCCCTGATTATAGATCCATCGGACCAGCTTTCGATATTGAAGTCATCGGCCGTATTATTAGCTCTGGGCGGGGTAGTACTTACCGTGTATAAACCAGAGAGAGAGCATCCCGAAAGGGGCATCATTTTTATACCGCTGCTGCTATTTGCTGGGATGGGGCTTGTGGATTCCCTTGTAAAACTGGCTCAGCATCAGTATGTAAGTGATGAGGAGACGGCTCTTTTCAGTGCTATCCTCTTTCTGAATGCCTTTATTTCTGGTATCCTTGCCGCTATCTTTTACAGAAAGCACAATCGCTATTTTTTAAAGGGAAAGGTCTGGGGCTGGGGATTGCTGCTTGGATCTGTAAACTTCGGCTCCATCTACTTTCTGGTAAGGGCCCTGCATTACACTTCACCTTCGGGAATGCATATGGATAGCTCTGTGATTTTCGGTGCAAATAACATCAGTATTGTGGCCCTGAGTGTTCTCATAGGATTGTTAGTTTTCAAAGAAAAACTGAAATTGATTAACTGGATAGGTGTTGTGCTGTCGGCTCTGGCCCTTCTGCTTTTTACCCTGGTATAGATGTTCGATCTCTACAAGACCATAAAAGCACCCACTAAAGGGATCTACAAAGAGAAGGGAAGCAAATTTCTAGCTTTCGCCTACCCTTTTAGCCATGAAGCATCCATCAAAGAAGGTATGGCCATTCTTCAAAAGCAGTATCACGATGCCCGCCACCACTGCTATGCCTGGCGCCTGGAACCGGAAATGACCCACTACAGGGTTAATGACGACGGCGAACCCTCTGGAAGCGCTGGAAAACCGATCTATGGTCAGATCGTATCAAGAGAGCTGACTGATATTCTGGTAGTAGTGGTTCGATATTTCGGAGGAACCAAACTTGGAATAGGCGGATTGATCAATGCATATCGCTCGGCCGCCTCCGATGCACTTGATCATAGCAAGATTATTGAATGCAAGGTATATGACAGCTTAAAACTGGAGTTTGGATACGAGCGAATGAATGCTGTTATGAAGATAATCAAGGATTTCCAGCTCGATTTTAAGCAGCAGGAGTTTGATATGGATTGCTCTCTGATCCTGAAATCATGGAAACGCCAAACAGAGCGTGTTGTGGATAGTTTTTCAAAAATCACAGAATGCAAAATATCACTTATAGAAGAATAGTCACTATATTATATTCGTAATTAATTGTCATGATATGAAGAATAAACATCTTGTTTCAATCACAGATTTCACCAGGGAAGAGTACCTGAGAATCATGGAACTTGCAGCTGAGTTCGAGGCAAAACCAAGGCAGGATATCCTGCATGGATATGTGATCTCAACCCTGTTTTTTGAACCCTCCACAAGGACCAGGCTTAGTTTTGAAACGGCCATCAATGGACTGGGAGGAAGGGTTGTAGGCTTTAGCGATTCAGGAGCAACCAGTGCTTCTAAAGGAGAAACCCTGCACGACACCATTAAAATGGTTAGCAATTATGCCGACCTGATCGTCATGCGGCATCCCCTGGAAGGAAGTGCCCGCCTGGCCAGTGAGGTAAGCTCGGTACCCATCGTAAATGCAGGTGATGGTGCAAATCAGCACCCTACTCAAACCCTGTTGGATATGTACTCGATTCTAAAGACTCAGGGAACTCTGGAAAACCAAAAGATCTTTATGGTAGGTGACCTGAAGTACGGACGAACAGTTCATTCACTACTTCAGGCCATGTCTAAATTCAATCCAACATTCTACTTCATATCGCCCGATGAATTAAAGATGCCCTCAGCCTATAAACTGTATCTTGACAAAATTGGTGTGAGCTATTCCGAGGGAAAAGATCTGACCGAGTTTCTGGATGAGGCAGATATCATTTACATGACCAGGGTTCAGCAGGAGCGTTTTACCGATCCCATTGAATACGAAAGGGTTAAAAATGCCTACATCCTGCGCAGGGAAATGCTTGAGGGCTGCAAGGAGAAGATGAAAGTGCTTCATCCCCTGCCCAGAGTAAATGAAATTCACACAGATGTGGATGAGAGTCCCCACGCCTACTACTTCGAACAGGCCAGAAACGGGGTCTATGCACGTATGGCCATCCTCACCTCCATACTGGGAATTAAGTAAAACCTGACTAATCGAATAAGCAAGAAAAGATGAAAGACAAACAACTATCAGTCAGCGCAATTAAAGAAGGAACTGTCATTGATCATATACCAGCCTCCGCCCTTTTTAAGGTAGTGTCCATCCTGAACCTGGATAAACTCGATACCATGATTACCATTGGGAACGGCCTGGGGAGCAATAAGCTGGGCCAGAAAGGGATCATTAAGCTTTCAAAGGTTTTCTTCAAAGATGATGAAATCAACAAGATAGCCATGGTAGCCCCATGTGCCAAACTCAACATCATCAGGGATTACGATGTGGTGGAGAAACGGGTGGTGGAAATTCCCGACGAAATCATAGGCATCGCGAAATGCGTGAACCCCAAATGCATTACCAATAATGAAAAGGTGACCACGCGTTTCGAGGTGATCTCCAAAGCGGAGGTTAAGCTAAAATGCCACTACTGTGAAAAGATTACCGACCAGGATAATATCGTGATTATCTGATCCTGTCGAAAGCCTTTACAAGGAGCTCATCCCTTCGAATTCTCCTGAATGCAAAATAAAGGAGGATCATATTGATGGGTGGGACAACAAACCTCCATTGATGCATAACAAGCGCCCCTTCTATCTGGATCCTGGCAATAAAAGTATAGTAGAACATCATTCCAATCATACCTGCATTAAGCAGGATCAGAAATACTACGATACGCATCTGCCGCATACGGTGCCTGTAGAAAAATATATTCAGGAAAGCCAGCACCGCCACAACAGCAAATAAAGCTGAGAGTGGCCAGGTGGCCACTCCCATTTTATTTCCAGCAGCATCAAGCAGACCGGAATGTT
>Ga0164315_10000148_pt1 | contig 41886 bp, 32 predicted proteins | sample GuaBasSedimGuay6_FD_113737 | JGI IMG/M metagenome (GOLD analysis project Ga0164315, IMG submission 113737) | Subseafloor sediment microbial communities from Guaymas Basin, Gulf of California, Mexico - Guay6, Core 4569-2, 0-3 cm | ecosystem: Environmental > Aquatic > Marine > Hydrothermal vents... | reverse complement strand
TAAGCTTAACTACTAACTTAGCTTAGTTGCTAGGCACAGAACCGTAGCTGTGCTCAACCGCACGACCGTAGTTACGGCTCGGGTTATCCGCGAAGCTGCGCTGCCAGGCCACAAAGCCTACCAAGGGAGCTTTAGTAGTCACAGGGTTGTTACAATCGACAGGATTGGTGATATCCACCAGCGTCGGGTTGTTAGGATCTGCGACAAACTCACAGACCGCCTGCGTCCTGTTACCAAACGGGCTTACTAACAATTCAGCCCAACCGTAGACGGCACCATCAGGCACTCCTATTGTGACCGGGTTATCAGCACGCAATACCGGCTCCACACCCCACTCAACAACATTCACTTCATACTCAAGCACAGTGGTTGGTATCTGGCCGGGAATGGACGGAGAAGGGACCAACTCGCCAGGAATATCAGCAATACCCCTTTCTTCACGATCCCAGGCGATAAAACCCGCTCTAAGAGGAATATCACGGTGATCGCAATCGTTCAGCGCGGTACACGTGAAAAGGGGATCATGCAAAGGGTGATCTTCCGGAATCTGCGTGAACAGATACTTATACAGATTCATCATAGTGTACTGGCCGGGAACAGTAATCACCCAGTCGGTACCAACGTTATTAGCCGCATTGGCGGACCAATCGTTAATGACTGATGAACCACCAAGGGCAGTACGCAAACCGTCGTACAGGCCACGCAGACCACCATTGGCCGGAGCAGCACCGTTCAGATCGGGAAAGTCAAAACCCTGCAGGTCACCACTGAACAAACCGAATTCCTGGTTGGTCATGCTCGGGGAGGCACCGAAGTCTGCGATATGCACCGCATCGTTACCAAATTCGATGCCGCTGGCCGCATCACGCACAAAGTAGGACACCTTGAGTACGTTGCCGGTTGGACCATAAGTGGTGGTCGCGACAGAACCGGCACCGAAACGCTGGTTGGTCTGAGTGGAACTCAAAACACCAATCAAAGCTGGATTGGCTACACCACCAAACCCAGGGATACTGTTGTTCTGAAAGAAGTTATCCGCAGCCAGGTCACAATCGACTGGAACACCGTTGATGTGCTTGGAGGCCACGCCGATAGGCGAGGATACGGGAGCAGAACCCATACCAAGTACTTCGATGTAACCGGTACCGGCACCCGGGCGATAGGTGACGGGCATGTCGATGAAGCCCTGTTGACCAATAAAGGCGGGAACCGTACAACTGTTGTCAGTGGTTTTGAACGAGATAGTGCTTGTATCGCTAGCCAGAGGGCCCACGCTGACGTCTTCATCATCGTCCAACCAACCGGTCCACTCGTCAAACGGGGACAGGATCAGGTTGAAATCCAGTGCATCCATAGAGTCAGTACCACGACGCAAGCGCAGTTTCACTACCTGGGTCTGACCGCTGGTATTGATGATATGGACACCGGTAACAAAACCAATGGCCGTTGTGTAATAAGGCACGATGGCCAGATCGCCGAGGCTGTTTGAAGCGACAGATGGTGCGGTCTGTGCACCAGCCACGCCCGTGTAGCCAGCCGTCACGGCGGCAACCGCGGCGGCAAGTCCTAATGGTTTAAATATTGCTTTCATTGTAGAAGCTCCTAATGTTTTCATTTATTACAATCAATTTAAAAGATTGCTAGCGCTATTATTGCTAGCTGCAACCAGCTGTCAACCTACACAATTACCGGTTGGCGCTGTACCACCACTCCTCGCCAATGTGTACCCATTGTTCACGAATAGTGACCGGCTGCGCGCCAATAATTACCGATGCTGCAGAGGTTTGTTTGGTCGGCTTGGACATGACCCTCACCGCCACACTCGCCACAGCTGCCTGCGCATCATAATGAAGGACCTCCACCCCTGTCAACTCCCATTCAACGGCATAGGAAAATTTCAAGGGATACAACCTCTTAGGGAAGGCTTCTCGATAAGCCGGCGTGGAAAATTCCCAGGTCTGTTCGAACTCCCGGTCGACCAGTGTTTGCCAGCGGGCGCGCACCCGCTGTTCGAGGGCGGCGGCCTGCTGCTCGGATAATTGTTCGGGCTCGGAGCAGCCTGCAATCAGGCCGGCCATGGCAACTATGAGCAGGGGCGCTCCCATACGGGCGAAAGAATCATGGATAGCGTGTAACATATTGTCTTTATTACCCTTTTTCAGACGATCGGCGATTATACTCGACTGCATTAGTCATGCAAGAATTATATGACCCAGCGCGATCAGCCGCTCATGGCAGACGCCAGAGCACCAACCGGCGCCCATGCCATGAACGACACAACTGGACACCCGAACCACCCCGGCACAGGAAAATCAGCCGGGCCACCCCATGGCAACCAGACCGGCATTGACGTTGGCGGGGGCTCCACACCACCCGAGGGCGCACCCTGATTATGCGAATACACCTGAAACAAATGGTATTATTCCCACAAATTCAACAGCTTGCATTGCCCATACGCGCTAGTGCTCCAACCACTAGTTAGCCGGCAACTCAATCAGTTCCATATTGCGGATCTGTGAGCGCATTTCCTCACTGACCTGGCGCAGCTCGTTTTCACTGTACAGCGCCCGGGGCGTGATAATCACTAACAATTCTGTGCGACGGTCGTCTTTGACCGTACTGCCAAATAGCGGGCCTACCAGCGGCAATTGATGCAGAAACGGGACGCCGGATTCAGTATTGGTGGCATTTTCCCGTATCAAACCACCCAGCACCACCGACTCGTTGGAGCGAACCGCCACGCGGCTCATGATATTGCGCTCGTTGAAGGCGCGCTGGCCGGTCGCAGCATCAATCGGGCCAATGTCTGTCACGGATTGCTCGACATCCATGGTAACCAGGCCACCGGCATTCACCGATGGTGTCACGGTGAGCTTCACTCCGGTATCCTTATAAACGACGGACTGGGTAATCCTGCCGGCATCGGACTCGGTCTGCTGGTCGAAGGTTGGCACCTGGTCACCCACATGGATATAGGCGGTGTGATTATCCAACACCATGACCGACGGTGTCGAGATCACATTGATCAACGATTGCTCGGACAGCGCATTCAACACCGCTTTGATATTACCGGCCGAATTGATTACCGAGTAGGAGAAACCCGGTGCGATGGCGGCCGGCCCACCGGCGGCGGCGGCCAGCACACCCACCCCGTCATAATCGTCGCCAAGATTATTATTGAAGCTCCATTCCAGCCCGTAGCGCAGTTCATCGGTGAGTGACACCTCCAGAATACTGGCCTCGATAAGGACCTGGGTCGCCACCACATCCAACTGCTCCAGGGCCGTTTTGATCAAGTCATACTGCTTGCCGGTGGAGTGGATGAGCAGGGCATTGTTGTCTTCGTCCGCGACCACCCGCACATTCTCCAGCGAAGAGGCGCCGCCGCCCATGTCTGTCAGCGCGCCAACGGAGGAGATAGAGCCTCCCGGGCCGGTAGACGTGGGGGCGCTAAAGGATGATTTACCAATCCCGACGGAACCAGTACCCAGGGTTTCAGCCGACATGCCGGGGGCGACACCCGCACGGCGCCCATCGGCGCCACCGCGCCCCCTATCCGTAGAACCCGACCGGCTGGCTCGAACCTGAACAAATTCATCGGCGTAAATGCGATTGAGTAATTCCGCCAGGCGCCCGGCGGAAGTGTTCTGCACCGGGTAGACATAAAGGCGTTTCTCGAACTTTGAATCAGGCAGGCCGTCCAGGCGCTCGATCCAGGTTCCCACCGTATCGAGGTAGTGGCTGCGCGGCGTTACTATCAGGATACTATTAAGCCGTTTAACCGGCACCACGCGAACAACCTTCGCCAGGGGGCCTCCCTTCTCATCCTGCCCACCGTCGTTGAGCAGCGCCGAGAGGGCCTCCGCGACCTCCTCAACACCGCTGTTCTCCAGGGGAAACAGGCCAACCGACATGCCCTTGAGCAGATCCACATCAAACGTCGCGACCATATCCAGCCAGCCGTCCAACTGCTCCCGTGTGCCGGCCAACATCAACAGGCTGCGCGCGTTATCGACACGGACAAAGGCTTTCTCATTCGCCACCGGCTCCAGTATTTCGGCCATGTTCGACGCGCTGATATAGCGCAGGGGCACGATGATAGTACTGTAGCCGGCCCCGGTATTTTTCTGGCTGGACACGTCGGGGGAGAGCTTGCCACCCTCCTGCGCGCCGGTGACCAGGTAGCGGCCATCGGAACCCCTGATCATCAATGCTTTATTGGCCCTGAGCAGCGATTCGAGAATCTCCAGCAGTTCGTCGCGCGGTACGGGCGTGCGTGTGCGCAGAGTAACCTGCCCCTTTATGGGGTGGTCCACAATGTAATCCAACTGGAGGATATCCCCCATAATCGCGTGCATCACCTCACTGAGGGGCGCCTGCTCAAAATTCAGGCTGACATCATCTCCCAGGAAGCGCACCGGTTCCTCTACAGCGGGCAAACGAACCTGCCGGTCATTACCTCTATAGATAGTCGGCGCGGCGCGCTGGCTTGCATCGCTGTTGGACGCCGCGAGGTCTGCCGCTGACGTGGCCAACTCGGCAGAGGCATCGACCTTGGTAGCCGGTGCTGGTGTCGCCGCCGGCTCTGCAACGGAAGGGCTGGGTGCGGTGGCTGCAGCCTGGTCGCGCGGCACCGTAGAACAACTACCCAACAGAAAAATCGCAATAGCGGCTATCAATTTTCGCGACATGCGTGGCCACGGTAAGCTTCTTTGTATTATTTTAATCATTATCGTTTTTACTATTGCCTGCCACCTCTGGCGACCCCCCCGGAAGAAAGTCGGCGCTCACCACGCTTGGCTCGGGCAACACTGCCAGTTCCCTTGTTAGTAATAGTCTTTTTGTTACGTTCAGCGGCAGGCTTACCGGCACTGCTGTTAGCCACCGCCGCATCGGCAGCGGCGATTACCACGCCAGTTTTAAGCACAAGCTTTTCACGCCGCCCGCCTTCCACCAACACCACACGATTCGACTCCACCACGTCCAGCGTCCACCCTGCAACGCTCTCACCCTGTAATATACGCTGTTTCTGGCCCTTGACCAATGCGATGATGCCAGCCGTATTACCACTACCGAATATACCGAGCAATTTGACTTCCTTGAGTTGCCCGGACCGTTTCTTGCCCCCGTCGGGCACCACCTGCGGCGTAGTTTCTTCGATGGGACTGCGGCCCTCCCAGAACAAGGGCCTTGCGCGAATTTCATCACTCTGATCGCTTGCTACAAGGGCGGAACTGTCGACCGGTGTAACCTGGAGTACATCCGCAGCGGGCGCAACGGCATCAAATACTGGCGCCATCGCGAGGCGGGCGCCACTGTACAGCAACTGCAGGCACAACACCAAGCCGAGGATAACCGCCACCAACTCGACTCCGCGCTCGGTGCGTAAAGGATTCGCCGCAGCTCGATAGCGGCCGCGGACTGCGCCCCAAGCTGTCATTGCACAGCCCTCAGTGATAACAGCTGGAGTGAAGCACTTACGGTCTGCTCGTTGATAGTACTCTTGCGTGAACTGCCTCGGGTAGGCCACACATCCAGCGACTCAACCAGTAATAAAGGCCTATATCCTGTGATTGCAATCATGGCCGTATCCAGAGCGGCAACATCACCTGTTACGGTCAGCTTAAGGCCGATATAGTCAAAAGCATTTTTCTCGCGCACGGGCAGGACCTGACTATTGCTGACAGAGAGGCCCGCTTCAACGAATATCTGGCGCGCATTTTTTTGCAACCTGGCCGACACTGTCGCACGGTCTTCCGTTGCGGGGTACGCCAGTCTCTCCACCCGTTTATCGACCTTGAGGGCTGATTCTCGAAGCTGGCCCTCGTGTTCTATCAGCCCCTGCAATCTGGCGATGCGCGGAGCAAGCGCATCAATCTCCGATTGATATCCCTGGCGCATGCTCAACAGGCCGAGCAGGGCGTTCAGGTATAACAACGCCGGGATGATCAGTGTCAGGCCGATTATCCAGGCGCTGCGCTGATTGGATCGCAACCAGCTCACCCTGACGGACCGTCATTCAGGTTGATATTCAAGGAGAATTGCTCCAGACCGGTGTTACCCACTTTGACAATCGCCTGCGGCGCGGTAACTTCTGCATAAGCAGGTTCGTCGGTCAGTTTTTGCATCACAGCGGAAGCATCCGCCGCCCGCCCTCGCAAGCGGATCTCCCTGCCGCTCATTGCAAACTGCACTATGTGGGCATCATCATCCAGTAACCGTGTCAGCCGGGCAATTTCATAGTGCGGGTTGGGGTAAAGGCCAACAATACGATTCGCGGCGTCGATAGTCTCGTTGGCAAGCGCCAGTGATGTACGCATGCGCGAGGCCTGGACGGCATCGCTACGAGCACTGTCGGCCAGGGCCTCGACTTGCAGCAGTTCCGCTCGCATGGCTCCCGCCGCGACCCCGGCGATAAGCAGAATAAAAACCGCGCTGACCACCAGCATCACGCCACAGCGGCGCAGACGTTTGCGATATCTGGCCTCGCGTTTATGCTCGCCAAAACCGCGTAATACCACCATTGCGCCATCCGCCGCCGCCCATATTTCCAGGGCATGCGCATCGTGGATGTCGTATTGCCTGCCCAGGTAGGCCATAACAGCGCTCTTCGAAACAATCACCAGCACCAGCTGCAGCAGTGCCTCGTCACGGGTGACAAGCTGCCATCCGTAGGCGGTATCGTCCGCTGAAAACGGGCTATTGGCGTTGACTTCCAGGGCGAGCACCGCGCCCAGATCACCCTCCGCGGCCGCGGGAAGACGCAGCGATTTGCTCAGCGCCAACGCGTCAGGCAATAAAACCGCTTCGCACTCGAACGATGCCTGCGCGGACACCTTACCCGCCTGGTACAAAACAGGGTCACCATCGCCGCGCAGGCACACCACTTCGTCCAGGCGTTTACGCAGAGGGGAGTCATCATCCCACACCAGGCTGCGCCAGGCCGCGAGCCAATGCCCGCCCAATTGGCGCATGTCATAGCCAAACAATTTCCAGTTTTGCCCCGCTTCAAGCATTACACACCTGCTTTGTAATCCTTATTCATCCGTCTGTTACACCTGCATTAACGACACGCGGACCCTCTGTGCGAACAATACGCCACGGCAGCAGGGACGAAGCCTCGCTCCCCCCGGACACCCAGCGTCTACGCAACCATGTGCGATCGCCGTAATGCACTACTGCATCCGCCCTGTAGGAACCACCCCCCAATGACAAACCACCACCAACTCCCTCACCCCGTTCAGTCGAGCGTCCCGAGAGGCGACTGCGGTATTGCAGGATAGCGTCCGCCTTTTGCGGATCAATTTTGCGGATTACTGCCAACACCACTTCCGGGGCGAGGGACCAATTCTCGCCCCTGCGTGACGGCATCCCAGCGAACACATAATCCCTGACCGCATCCAGCAACGTGCGATCAACCCCGTCCACTCGCAGCAAATCCTCCATCGCCGCAAACCTTGAATTTCTCGGAGAAGAATCAGGTGAACTCGCGCCCATTGAACGCCACTTTATCACATTGTCTGCCAGAGTTTGCGCCGGCGCAGGGTCCAACTGCGCAGCGATGACAAACAGAGCGGCCAGAATGTCCACGGAGGCGCGATTCAAATTGATAAGCCCCGAGGTGGGCACCAGGGTGACGACAACCTCCAACTCCCCCATGCGATAGACTCCGCTGGGCAAATCTTGCCCACCTGACGCATCAATTTTTCCTGTTACCACATCCGCCATCATCAATTGAATTGCGCCATCACCCGCGGCCGCCGCTTTGGCCCGCGCCACATGCAACTGCGCCATCCGGGTATCCACCCGGGCATGGGATACGATGCCAGCCACCAGCAGTGACATGCCGGCGATAAACCAGACCACGATGGCCAGTGCAACACCGCGCTGTGTTGTCCGGGCAACAATCCTGCGCGGCACTCCTGTCTTCGATAAGGCCGCTATCGAGCCAGTACTCATGGTAACCCACTATCCATTTATCGTGCCCCCCGTACGCTGAAGATAAGGTCCGGCCAGTACCTGCCCGCAGCCCGCACTTGCAGCCGCACCAGCGCCGGCAACTTTTTGCTATCCCAGTTTTCCATCCAGGGACTGGTAAAATCCTTCCGGAAGGACAACTTGAATTCATCCAGGTCGCTTACCAGCGTTCTGGAATCGACGGTGTTCCAGCTCACTGGTCTGCCGGACCACGTCGGTTCCTGCCAGCGCAACACGAGGCGATCATCTTCCCTGGCGACACGTATCATATGGCTACCGCCGAAGCCTTCGCCAAAAAGTACCGTCGACTTCCAGGCCAGGGAATCGCTGCTTATCTCGAAAAAGGTAGCGTCAGATCCCAAACCGCCTACCGACATGCCACTGGTGTTGCTACCAATGATTGAAGACTCCAGAGCATCGCGCAAAAAACCACTCACTGTACGCACCTCATCGACCCTGCCCGTCATGCGTTCAATAGCGACCTGGGTATTGGCCAGGGTGCGCAGCCCCGTTACCGTGGCGAGCATAACCAGAGACAAAATGGTCAGCGCCACCATCACCTCGACCAGAGTAAAGCCCCGCTGCCACACCTTGTGGGCAGGCTCTGGAGAACCCCGCTGTACTGGATATTGGTTCATCGGCGCCCGATGCCTTCCACCACGGAATTAAGCACCACTTCTCGCAGTTTGCTCCCATCGACCCAACTGACGCCCACCTCGATTTCGTGCAGGCTGCCAACGGGCAGCGCAGTACGCTGCAGTGCCACCGGACTGGTATCCACCCGCCACTGAAAACCACCGGCGGTCTCACCCTTTGCACTGATACCGGAAATCGGCACCATGGCGTTCTCCGCCAGCAGCGAACGTGCCAGTTCCACACTGTAAGCGTACTTCTCATCGCTGCGAACATTGCGTGTGGCGCCACCGGCCGCCTGATATAGAGCTGCCAGGGCAAGCGCCAATATAGAAATAGCAACCACCATCTCCAGCAGGGAAAAGCCGGCGGATTGCCTGGAATCTGCGTGCCTAATTGAGCGCATAGCGTTCATGGCTTACCCGCCCTACCAACCAATCCACGGATATCCTGACCCCGTCCGCTCCGGGCCGCTCGATGTCTATACCACCGCCACTGGAGCCGCCTTCCGGGTAAAAGCGTATGACGCCTTCGTCTTCCCGGTTCACTTCCCGCGCTGTGGTGACCACCAGGTTGAGCCCTTCCGGCAACTGGGTACGCCTATCGTTTAATCGTACTTCGTTGGTTTTTGGGTTGATGATGACATCCTGAGCCCGGCCTGTATTAACCGCGGCGTAACGGGCGGAGCCCAGCACGGTAATAACGTCGCGCACCGCCTGACGGTACTGTATTGATTCGTAGAAACGCACACTGGCGGGAATTGAAACAGCCAACACCAGCCCCATGATGGTTATCGCGGCCAGTAGCTCAATCAGGGTAAAACCCTCTGCTGCCTGACGCGGGGAATACCCGGAGGTCTGCCTGTTTATCATCTGACGCGTACCAACCTCAGGCAAAGCAACGAACTGCTAGCCGATCATTTCCAGTTACCCACATCAGTATCCTCTCCCTCGCCGCCGGGCGTTCCGTTCTGGCCGTAACTAAAAATATCTACCTCGGCGTGATCGCCGGGGTACTTGTAGAGATAATCACGCTTCCAGGGATCCAGGGGTACATCCGACTTGAGATAGGGGCCATTCCAACCCGTAGAGCCGGCGGGCCTGGCAACGAGCGCAACCAGTCCCTCGTCGTTGGAAGGAAATCTTCCCACATCCAGCTTGTACATCTCCAGCGACTGCTCCAGATCCTTGATCTGTATGGCCGCCGTCTTCGTCTTAGCGCCGCCCAGCTGGCTCAGTACCCGGGGACCTACCAGGCTCATGAGCAAACCCAGAATGGCCAACACCACCAACAGTTCCATCAGTGTAAACCCGCTTTGTCTGTGGACTCTGCGCCCTGTCTCAGTGATTCTGCTCATTCCTGTTCCTTTTAAACTCGATAAATGAAAATGTCATAATCGATAACGTATATAAACGTCTTTTATTCATACCGCCAGATCATTGACCGAAAGAATGCCCATCAATATGGCGATAATTATTACCGCAATGATAAATCCCATACCAAGAATCAGCACTGGCTCCAGCAAGGCCAGCCCGCGCTTGACGCCGGATTGCACATGATCGTCAAACACTTTGGCCAACTCCAGCATCATCTGGTCCAGACTGCCGGATTCTTCGCCCACTCGGATCATCTGGATCACCATGGGCGTGAACATGTTGGTCTCTCTCAGGGCAACCGACATACGCTTGCCCGCCTTGACCGCTGGCGGCAGCACTTCCAACGCCTCTTTGATCACCCTGTTATCCACCGTGTTAATGGCAATGGAAATCGCTTTCAAAAGAGGTACGCCATTACCGAGAAGTGTACCCACGGTGCGCGCAAACTTGGACACCTCGAACTCGAAAATAATTCCCCCGACCAGGGGCATTTTCAGCAGTCGCCGATGCAAGCCGATCTTGCCCTGCTCCGTGCCCGCCCGGTGTCGCAGGTAAATTCCCAGGCCCACGAGGATGATCAATATGGCCCAACCGTAACTCTTGATAAAATCCGCACCGCTGATAACCATCTGTGTCAGCGGTGGCAGGGCCTCCCCCATGTCCTCGAACAGTGTCTCGAACTGGGGAACCACAAAGCCCAGCATCACCACGATAGAGAGCACTGACACCACTGCCAGTATGGCGGGGTAGATCAGGGCCGAAATCACCGTATCACGGTTCGCCTTGGCATTTTCCAGGTATTCCACCAGGCGATTTAATACCTCGGACAGATGCCCGCTGGCCTCCCCCGAGCGGACCATATTGATATAGAAGGTACCAAATACCTGTTCATAAGGTTGCAGCGCCTGACTCAGGGCTTTACCGCCCTTCACGGCGGTGAGCAGGTCATTCAACAGCTGGTTCATCCGGGGCTGGGCCGCCATATCGATCAGCACCTTGAGCGCCCGGTCCAGGGGCAGGCCGGCGCGCAACAATACAGCCAACTCGCTGGTCATGGACAGAATTTCCTGCCGACCTGGTGGTTTGCCACTGGCCTTACCGCCAGAGTCAGCCCCAGCGAAAGCCCCTGGCTCAAGTTTCAGCAGAGTAAGGCCCTGGGCGCGCAACCGCCTTGAGGCCAGCTCCATGCCCCCCGCTTCTACCGTACCGTCGAGAGGTTTACCGTCGCGGCCTATTGCCTTGTAACTAAAATGTGGCATAGGCGCCTGTTATACCGACATGAATTCGGCGGCGGGAATCTCTACGTGTATCGCGGTCGGCGATGAGTCTTCCTCGCTCTGGTCCTGAGTGACACGCAGCACTTCCTCCATGGAGGTAACCCCCTGCACCACTTTGCGCAATCCATCTTCGTAGAGGGTTGTCATACCCTGGCGCCTGGCTGCCGCATGTAATACCGTCGCGTCTGCACCGCTCATAATAACCCGGTGCATTTCATCATCCAGCACAAACAGCTCGTGAATCCCGGTACGCCCGGCGTAGCCGGTCTGCATGCAGGCTTCACAGCCAGTGGCCTGGTAGACAACACAGGTGTCCGTCTCCACATAGCTGCGCAGTCCGGTCTGGTTTATGTAGGCCTTGTCGAGTTCCACCGGCTCCTTGCAACTTGCACACAGGGACCGCACCAGTCGCTGGGCAAGTACGCCGTTTACCGACGAAGTGATGAGGTAGCGTTCCACGCCCATGTCTTCCAGGCGAGTGATGGCGCTGGCCGCGGTATTTGTGTGCAGGGTGGAGAGCACCAGGTGCCCGGTCAGGGCGGACTGCACTCCAATTTGTGCCGTCTCGGTGTCGCGCATTTCGCCGATCATGATGATGTCCGGATCCTGCCGCAGGATGGCTCGCAGGGATCGGGCGAAATCCAGGTCGATCTGGGGTTGCACCTGAATCTGGTTGATCCCCTGCAACTGGTATTCCACCGGATCTTCAACTGTGATGATCTTCAGTGCCTCGCAGTCCAGAGACACCAGGGACGCATAAAGGGTGGTTGTTTTACCGGACCCGGTGGGGCCGGTTACCAGCAGTACCCCGTGGGGACGGGCCAGCAACTCCTGATAGCGCGTCAGAGTATCGTCGCTGAAGCCCATAACAGACAGACTGAGTTGGATACTTTCCCGATCCAACACCCGCATCACGATACTTTCACCGTGCACAGTGGGAATAGTGGAAACCCGCAAATCCAGCTCATGCCCCTTTACCCTGGTCATAATGCGACCGTCCTGGGGCAGGCGGCGCTCGGCAATATTCATCTGGGACAACAGTTTAATACGCGAGGCTATCGCCGCTGCCAGGTTACCCGCCGGCGGGTCCGGATAATCCTGCAATACGCCATCGACCCGGTAGCGCAATTGCAGACCATCCTCAAAGGGCTCGATATGGATATCCGATGCCCCCATATCCAGTGCCCGGTGGATGATCTGGTTGACCAGACGAATGACTGGCGCCTCGCTGGCCAGGTCTTTCAGGTGCTCGATGAACTCGTCATCGCTCTGGCCGCTAAAATGATCGTTCAGTGATTCTTCGTCGTCCTCGTCACCCTGCAGGTAGCGCTGTATGGCCTTGTTGATATCGCTGTCCAGCCCCAGGACGATGGTCACGGGCTTGTTCAGCGCCATGGACAGGGCCTTGCCCAGAAAGGGGTCCTGCGGCACCGCGGCGACAAACCTCACATCAGTTTCGGTAACGGCGACAGGCACCACGCTGTTATTGACCAGGAAGTCCTGTGCGACGCCATCCAGTTGGATTGGTTCCTGTGGGAAGTCCACCGCCAATTGCAGGGGAATATCGAGTTGCCGGCTCAGGGCCAGCGCCACATCCTGCTCTGAAACCAGGCCCAGCTTTACCAATACCTGGCCGAACAGTTCCCCCATTTCCGCCTGGGCGAGCAGGGTCCTCTCCACATCGCGCTCGGAAATCTTGCCTTGCTCTACCAGCAGTTCGCCTAATTTTTTCATGGGCCACGCATTATCGAACGATTTCTAACCAAAAACCGATTATATTTACCGACTTCCAACCGCGCCATTGTAACACAGCAATCGTCAGGAACAGTGCGCCCACGGGCACAGCGGGGCAACGCCATAACACCAACACCAAAGCTGTCGAAGCGCCCGTTTAGCGCGCCGAGGAGGGCTCATCGCCACCATAGCCGAAGACATTATCAACAATGTATAAAGGGCGCTGCTTTGACTCGACAAAAAGGCGCCCAATGTACTCACCAAGAATGCCGATGCCAATCAAATTCAACCCCCCCAGAAATAGTATTGCAGAGAGTAATGACGCATAACCCGGCACATCAACCCCGAATACGACGGTTCGAACGATGATGATACCCAGGTAAAAGAACGACACCATGGCAATGAGGGTGCCAATATAAGACCAGATCCTCAAAGGCACTGTGGAAAACGAAAAGATGCCATCCAGAGCAAAATTCCAGAGTTTCCAATAATTCCATTTACTGTGCCCGTGGGCTCGCTCCGGCCGTTCATAATAGACATCCACAGTCCGAAAACCCAGCCATGCAAATAAGCCTTTCATAAATCGTGAGCGCTCAGGCAGGGTCTTTAACACTTCAACTACCCGCCTGTCCATCAAACGAAAATCCCCCGCATTAGCGGGAATAGCCACGTCACTCATGCGTCCAATCAGGGCATAAAACCAGGATGCCGACATCCGCTTAAACCACGAATCGCTACCACGTGATTTGCGGACGGCAATTACCATGTCATAGCCTTCCCGGTACTTCGCCATCATTTCTTCCAGAAGTTCGGGTGGATCCTGAAGATCAACATCCATGGGCACCACCGCCTGACCCCGGCTGTAATCAAAGCCAGCCGACAGCGCGACATCTTTACCAAAGTTACGCGATAGGTTGATCACAGTGAGATCACTTCGCTCTTCTGCCATCGCCTTCAGGATAGACACGGTACGATCACGCGAACCGTCATTAACAAGAACGTATTCATGCGATCCAACAAGCTCTTTTACAATCGGGTCAACTCTCTGAAAAAAATAATGGATACTTTCTTCTTCGTTGAAAACCGGCACCAAAATACTTAGCTCAACCGTTACTGGCATGCAGTTCCTCAACGTGGCTTGTTTGAAGTGTAGGTGATTATTGTATAACAGTTACTTGCGGGCATGTGGTGAGTTTTAGTCGGCACAACCCTACAATCTCCGCCGGTTTCCTCACGCCGCACCAGAGCCAACTCAACGCGGCAACCACAGCGCCGCCTCGGCAACCCCGGGATGGGCGGGGACTTAGCTTTCGAACATCTCCCAGCTGTCATCCACAACATAGTGTAATGCGCGGTTTTCCTGCTGTAACTTGATCAGGTGGGCACTGAGGGAGAGTTTGGCTATCTTGTGCAGACTGGTATTTACGTCGTCATAGACGACCTTGATCAACTCATCCAGTGGCGAGCGCCCCAATCGTTGCAAGCTTGCGATCACCTTGCTTTCCCGCTTGAGACGATGCTTAACCAGCCATTCCACCACAGCCTGCGAATCTTCCATCACCTCACCGTGCCCCGGAGCAATTAGCTTGAGGGGGTAGCGCAACAACAACTGCAGGGAATCGATATAGGCTTTCATATCACCACTGGGCGGTATGATCACAACAGTAGAGCCGTTCATGATGTGGTCACCGGCGAACAGCATCTGCTCTTCCTCCAGGAAGAAACAGAAATGATTGCTCACGTGCCCCGGGGTGTGCACCGCACGCAAGGTGAATTCCCCCGTGCTCAATACTTCGTCATGCTGCAATTCCGCGTTGGGCTTGAAAGTATCGTCCTGGAACATGTCATCTGCGGGAGATGCCCCGATCACCTGCGCACCCGTAGCCTCGGCCACCGCCTGCCAGGCGGGGGAGTGATCCGGGTGGGTGTGGGTACAAACGATCCAGCGAATACGATCACCGGCAGTCTGCAGAATGGCGTCAATATGCGCCGGGATGGCAGGGCCCGGGTCAAGCACAGCAACGTCATTATCTCCCAGCAGGTAGGTGTTGGTCCCACTGCCGGTCATTACCCCGGCGTTGGGCGCCACAATCCGCCTGACCCGGCTATTGAGGCGGAACGGTATACCGTGTTCCAGCATAATCTCAGGCCATATTGTCGATGGAAACCAGCGGGTTCACCTCGGCGTCGTAGTCCACGCCGTCCACTTCAAACCCGAACAACTGCAGAAACTCGCGCTTATAGCCGGCGAAATCAGATAACTGGCGTAGGGTTTCGGTATTGATATCTTCCCACAACTCACCCACGGCAGCCTGGATCGCCGGATCCAGCTCTTTGCGGTCCGCGCGCAGGCGCCCCTCCTCATCCAGGTAGGGGGCGTCACCGTAAAGCGAGTCCCGGAACAGGCCGTCGATCTGCTCGATACAGCCCTCATGTATACCCTGCTCCTTCATCACCTTGAACAGCAGCGCCAGGTAAATCGGCATTGCCGGAATAGCCGCGCTGGCCTGGGTCACCACCGCCTTGAGCACAGACACCCGCGCATCCCCGTCCCTGGCGGCCAGTCGCTGGCGGATGTTGATCACCCGCTTGTCCAGGTCCTGCTTGGCCGCGCCGATGGTGCCGTGCCAATATATATCCCAGGTCAATTTATCCCCGATGTAGGTGTAGGCCGTGGTCTTGGCGCCGTCGGCCAGCACGCCGGCATCGTCCAGCGCGTCGATCCACATCTGCCAGTCCTCGCCACCCATCACCGCCACGGTGTTGTCTATCTCCTCCTGACTGGCCTGCTCCAGGTGGAAGTCCTGTACTTCCTCTTTATCCGTATTCACGCCTTTTTGCGTGGTGTCGCCACCAATGGGCTTAAGCGTCGAAGTGTGCACCACACCGGTCACCGGATGCTGCCGGCGCGGCGACGCCAGGCTATAAACCACCAGATCCACCTGCCCCATATCGGCCTTGATAGTCTCTATGGTTTTTTGCTTGATCTCATCGCTGAAGGCATCGCCATTGATGCTCCTGGCGTACAAACCCTCAGCCTCGGCGAACTTGTGAAAAGCGGCGGAGTTATACCAGCCTGCAGTACCCGGTTTCTTTTCCGTGCCCTCCTTCTCAAAGAAGATACCCAGCGTATCGGCCCCCGCGCCAAAAGCGGCCGTAATACGTGATGCCAGCCCATAACCGGTGGATGCTCCAATCACTAAAACCCGCTTGGGGCCATTTATGATAGAGCCCCGGGACTTTACATAGTCGATCTGCTTCCTGACATTGGCTTCGCAACCGACTGGATGAGTGGTAATACAAAGGAATCCGCGTACACGTGGCTTGATGATCATGGGTTCGTCTGTCCTGAGAGAGGTGGTCTGTTGTCCTGGAAACGTTAGCCGGGCGCGACCTGATGCGGCCATGCCCGAACCCGACTGCGAAGTTTAGCATATCGCAGGTGCCCTGCCGCAACCGACCGGACGAACCCCACACCCAACCTTGTGTTCGATGCTCACTTACAGTTCAATACCACTCCCTTCTCCACACGACGACCCGCCACATGCCAGACTTACCGCTTCGCTACACCACCCCCAGCACCTGGACCGAAGCCGTAATGGCGGATTTCGACAGCTTCCTGCTGGACCACGCCGCCGCCGAGAAAAAGGCGTCGGGTATGGCGATCTCCATGCTGTCCCACTACCCGGACCGGATCGAGTTGGTGGCCGCGATGGCGGACCTGGCTGTGGAGGAACTCACCCACTACCGCGAGGTGGTCAAGTGGATACACCGCCGGGGCCTGGTGACCGCCACAGACCAGAAAGATCCCTATGTACTGGCTTTTCGTGAATCCATCCGCCAGGGACGGGAGGTGTATCTCCTGGATCGCCTGCTGATCGCCAGCATCATTGAGGCCCGCGGTGCGGAACGTTTCGCCCTGGTGGCACAAGCGCTGGAGGCGGGCCCCCTTAAAAAATTCTATCAGTCCATCGCCCGCTCCGAGGAGCGCCACTACGAATTGTTTCTGGACCTCGCGGGGAAATACCTGGATCGGGATATGATCGAGCAACGCTGGAACGAGTTGCTGGATACTGAAGCCGCCATTGTCGCCGGACTACCGATACGGGCGGCCCTGCACTAATGCAAGACCGTTTTGGACTGGCGCAGGGCAGTGTTGCAATGCAGCGCTATCTGCAACGACATATCGAGGGGGGGCTACCACCACCTCCTGGCAACGGGCCGCTCTGGCACAATGCACTGGTTATCCCCGCTTACAGGGAGCCCTCCGCCACGCTGCAGCACCTGATGCGGCTACCCCGGGGAATTGAGCGTACCCTGGTGATCCTGGTACTGAACCGACCGGACGCAGACCCCGACCCGCTGGTCAATGCCTCTTTAAGAGTTGCTGTGGGTGAGTTGGCCAGCACCAGCGAACAGCCGAATAAACCGGTTATCCATATCCTGAACAAACACGCCGATCTGTACGTTCACGATATGGAAGATTCGGGCGGCACAATCCCCGCCGCCCAGGGTGTGGGGCTGGCCCGCAAAACCGGCTGCGATATCGCACTCAAATGGATGGCCGAGGGCGCTATCAGCGGCGAATGGATTCACAGTACCGACGCAGACGCGCTGCCACCACAGGACTACTTCCAGCAATTAGAGCGCTGTAATCAGCAAGCGGTCGCTGCCGTGTACCCATTCCGGCATGTCCGGGGCGACGAGCAGAACCGCACCGAGGCCACCGCCCTGTATGAGCTGCGCCTGCACCACTACGTCCTGGGTCTGGAATACGCCGGCTCACCTTACGCCTATCACACCCTGGGAAGTTGCCTGGCAGTAAAAGCCAGCGCCTACGCGCAGGTGCGAGGTTTCCCGAAACGCGCCGGTGGCGAGGATTTCTACCTGCTGAACAAACTGGCGAAACTGGGCCCGGTGGCGAAGCTGACCGGTAATTGCATCGAGTTACAGTCGCGGCAATCCCAGCGGGTACCTTTCGGCACTGGGCCGGCGGTAGAAAAAATTACCAGGGCAAAACACCCGACAGAATTACCGCTGTTTTATCACCCCCTGTGCTTTGTAGCGTTGCGCGCCCTACTCGCCACCGTACCAGACCTGCAACACGTCGATGCGAAAGGCCTGTCCGACCTCCTCGGCCGGCGGGGGCTGGAGCGGTCACTGGCGCGGGCTTGTAGCGACGCTATCGAAGCCATGGGACTGGAGGCGGCACTGACTCACTGCCGACGGCAGGGAAAAAGCCCGGAACAATTCCTGCGCCAGTTCCACCAGTGGTTCGATGGCTTTCGCTCCCTGAAGTTTATTCACGCGATACGCGATGCGGGCTGGCCACAACAGTCTTTGCATCAGCTTGTAACGCTGCAACCACGGTTTTGGTCGGGCGCTAGCAACACACAACGGGAGGTGGAGAGCTTGCGCCTGGCAGTCAGACGGCACTGGGGTTGGCAGAGCTAAACGAAGCGCATTATGGACAGTCCGGCGCGTTGGTAATCCACATGGTCTGGTAGGGTTGCAATTCTAACTGCTGCTCCGTGTCCTGCAGTTGCTCGCCGCTGATCAAGTCCATCCAGTCTTCGGTATCAATCAAATTGACAGCCGACAGAGCCAACAGCTGCGGCTCGGTACTGATGTTGCTGACGCAGAACACACTCTGGCGCCTATCCATACTCTGGCGCCAATAGCCAAACAAGGCGGCCCCCAGGTGCAGAGTAAACTGGGTAGCATTGGGGTGAAAGGCCGCTTGCTTGCGACGAATGGCCAGCAATTCTTTGAGCCGGCGGAATACGATGCTGTGACTTGAATGCTCCCGGCCCAACTCCACTGCCAGTGCGTCACAATCCCACTGGTGCCGGTTTATAGCGCGGTAGTGTCCGGTGTTTTCCACCCGGTCATAATCATTGCGCGTACCCACCAGGCTGTGAATGTAAATACCCGGAATACCCTCCAGCCCCAGCATTATCGCGTGGGCACAAACAAAGCGCTCTGTACCCCAGCTGTCCGGACCCGAGGTCGTTCCCTGCAGCGCGTCGAACAGCGCGATATTGATCTCATAGGGCTTGCTGCGCCCATCATCCAGTGCACGGTAGGACACATGGCCGCCAAAGTGCTGCATGGTGGCGATCAGGGTATGCAGTTCCTCATCAGACAACAGGCCTTCCGCCGGCCGCAGGCCGATGCCGTCATGGGAGGCGATAAAGTTGAAATACGCCGTACCGTTCTGGGCCGGCGGCATACTCATCATCCATTGTTTAAGATAGGCGCAATCACCGGTGATCAGGGTGTTTACCAGCAGGGGCGGCAAAGAGAAGTTGTAAACGCAGTGGGCTTCATTGGCGTTGCCAAAGTAGGACAGGTTTTCCCGGTTCGGAATATTGGTCTCGGTGATCAGCACAGCATCGGCGCGGGCATGTTCCACCAGAGTGCGCAACAGGCGCACCACCTCATGGGTTTCCTCCAGGTTGAGGCTGGTGGTGCCGGGGATTTTCCACAGAAAGGCCACCGCATCCAGGCGGAAGGCCCGCACACCGTTGTCCAGGTATTGCCTGACAATGGAAACAAACTGCTTGAGCACCTCCGGATTGCGAAAATCCAGGTCCACCTGGTCGTGACTAAAAGTACACCAGACATATTGGGTACCCTCGGGGGTCTGTACCTCCCGCAGCAGTGGTGATGTGCGCGGCCTGACCACATCGCTCAGGTCATCCTCCGGTGAGGCAGTGAAGAAATAGTCTTTACCGGGTGACCTCCCCCGCTGGAAGTTTTCAAACCAGAGGCTGCGGCCGGAACAGTGATTAATCACCAGGTCGGCCATCAAGTCATAATCGTTGGCAATGGCTTTTATATCCGACCAGTCACCCAGGGACTCGTTGACACTGGAGTAGTCCAGTACCGCGAAGCCATCATCGGAACTCCAGGGATAAAAGGGCAGGATATGGGTGCCTGAAAGCAGGCCCTCGCCGTGCTCATCGAGGAAGGTTTTCAGGGTCCGCAGGGGTTTCTCACCGGCGCGCAGCAGGCTGTCACCATAGGTAATGACCACACAATCACGCTGGCTCCAATGATTGACGGGGTATTGCGCTAACCCGGCCGTCCCATCCAGGCGCATCAGTGCCAGCAAATCATCAGCCAGCCCGCTGAGATCCGCATTCAGTGGATTATCGTGATATATCGTTTCCACGTGGTGCTGCACGCGGTCCTTGAGGTGTGCCTGAACTTGTTGCTGCGACATCGTTGAGATTCCCGGGTTTGAGACCCCTAGTCCGCCGCGAACTCGGCGTGGTCTGCCTCCACTGCCTCCCGCAATTGATCCAGTATATCCGGTACCGCACTCATTACCCGGTTCCAACTGGGGATAAACGGGCGCTCCATGGGCCGGTCCAGGAAGGCCTCCCCGGCTTTCATAATATTTTGTGCAAACAGTTCCACCGCTTTTTCTTCACTGTGTACATCCAGGGTCAGGCCATTTATCACCGCGTCGTTGTGATAGGTCTCCACAAAGTCCAGTGCGATACGATAATAGGTCGCCTTCAGAGAACGGAACCGCTCTGTATTGAACGTCACGCCGCGTGTGGCCAATTTGCGAAACAGCGCCTTGGAAATATCGATGGACATCTTGGACAAACCAGCTGCGTCGTTTTGCGCTGACAACTCCTGATGTTTGTGGTCATAGATATCGGCGATATCAACCTGACATAAGCGGTTTTTGGCATAATTGCGGTACATTTCGGACAACACCCCAATTTCCAGACCCCAGTCGCTGGAGATTAAAATATCGTTCAACACATCCCGGCGGAAGGAGAACTCGCCTGCCAGGGGATAGCGAAAACTGTCCATATAATCCAGGTATTCCATGTTCCCCAGGGTCTTCTTAAGCGCCCGTAACAGGGGCGTAACCAGCAGTCGACTGACACGCCCATTGATCTTGCCATCGGACACGCGGGCATAAAACCCTTTACAGAACTCGTAATTGAAACGGGGGTGGGCGACCGGGTAAATAAGGCGAGCCAGTAACGAGCGATCGTAGGTCAGGATATCGCAATCGTGCAGGGCCACCGACTCGGTCTTGCCAGAGGCCAGGGTGTAACCCATGCAGTACCAGACGTTACGGCCCTTACCCAGTTCCCTGGGCGCCAGGTCCAGTGCCTGCAACTGTTTATCGAGGGCTTGCAGGCGCGGGCCATCGTTCCACAGCACGCGGTGCTGCTGGGGCAGGCGACCGAAGAATTCCAGAGCATGGCAATACTGCTGTTGGTCGGCCCGATCCAACCCGATCACCACCTCTGACAGATAGGGCACTTTCACCAATTCATCCAAAATCGCCGGCAGAGCCGTGCCCTCAAGTTCGGAAAACAGGGACGGCAATATCAGTCCCATGGGCCGCTTGCGGGAAAAGGAAAGCAGTTCCTGCTCCAGCTCTTCCACTGGCCTGTCCGACAAATTGTGCAGGGTGGTAATGATGCCGTTCTGGTAAAAATCGCCCATATAGACCTCGAATCTGTTTACTCAGGTAATTGGTAACTGTGCAGCCAACACGCCACGCCCTCAGCCCAGCCGGCAGGGCCGTAATCCGTACTGAATATCATCCCGTCTGCGCGCTGCAACGCTGGAAATTTGTGCACCGGTGAGCGCACCAGCAGGGCTGTCTCAGCCGCCTCAAGCATGGCACAGTCATTGCCGCTGTCGCCAATGGCCAGATCGTGGCACGGGATCCCCGGTTTTGACTGCTGGTAGAGCTGACGCAACCAGGCCAGCGCCCTGCCCTTGTCACAATCCCCGGAAACAGCCAGAAATCTGCCACCTTGCAGCACAGATGCGCCGCTCGATTGGAGGCGGGAGATAAACTCGGCTTTGCGCGCCTGGTCTCCCAGCCATTGAACCGGTTCACTGTACTCCCGTTGATTGGCCTGCGCGGCCCCGGCCTCGGACAGGTTGGTCATACGCGCAACTCCGGCAGTACCAGCGCGAAAAAAATAATCGTACTCTCCCGAAAACTCACCACTCAACTGTTCCAGTATACCCAACCACTTGTCCCGTGGTGCCGAGAATTCCCGGACCCAGTAGCCCTCGCATTCCACGGTAGCGACGGGCTGGGTAGCAAAATAACCCACCGGGATAAATACCGCCGCACCATTTTCGACAACAAACGGATGGCTGTTGCCCAATGCGGCCCGCAAGTGCTCAATTTCCAGGCGGGTCTTACTGGTGACGGGTATCACGGGTATGCCCAGATGCTCCAGTAGATGCAGCTGTGGCAGGGCTCCCAGATAGCTGTAGGTATGGTGATCGAGCAATGAACCGTCCAGGTCAGTGAACACCAGGAACTGAGTATCTGCAGGCAGGTTCATAAATTCAGCTGCCGCGGCCGGCCGTAGGCAGTTACCTGACGTTGCTCATCGAGCGTATACAAGTGGTGCACCTGTTCTTGCAGGTGCTCCAGGCAGTGCCGGGTGAGTCGTTCATAGTACTGGATAAAACGCGAGATCTGCGCCGCATCCATTATTCGGTGGGACCCACCCGCTGCAGTACTGGCCGCCAGCTTCTGCTCCTGCTCCATACGCCAGCGATAGACACAGTCAAAAGACGGGGCGCGCAGCATCACCCACTCATCGACCCGTCGATACAATGGCTCGAATTCCCGGGCCAGCACAGCATTGACATAACTGCGCCAGTGACCCTCCGGGTCCTCGTCGCGCTCCAGGGCGTTTACCGGCTCGGCCAGTTGTTCGGTAGTTTGCGCCGCGACCCCCATGCACCAACCTTCCAGCAACACCAGGTCGACCCCACCCCTGGTCCGGTCCCACTCGACCTCCGGGCACCGGTCATCCACCGCCTTGTCAAATCGAGGGACTACCACAGGGCTGTTCGGAGCCGAATCGAGCAGCGCATCCAGTGTTTGGTTGAGGAGTGTCATATCATGCGTGCCGGGCACGCCCCGGACAGCCAGCATGGGATGTACCGTCTGCGCGAGATTTTGCCGCTGATCGCGGGTCAGGTAAAAATCGTCCAGCGACAGAGACACCGCCGCGAGACCGTATTGTGCCTCCAGTGACACGGCCAGGTAGTCGCAAACAGTGGTCTTGCCCGAGCCCTGGCTACCATTAACCGCAACAAGGATTGGTCGGTGCGCACTCTTTTGGTGCTCTGCCAGAACTTTGGCGAGCGGGGCAAACCATTGTTGTGCATGAGCCAGATAGGCCGGCGGCAGTTGATGCCGGTGCAGCAAATCCTCCTGCCACCGTGGCAGCCCTTCTGGCCTCGAGTTCCCTTTCAACATCCGTCACCACCCTGGCTGTGACTGTGTTTGTAGCTGTGCCTGTGACTATAAAACAGAGCAGAAACCGTGCCAACAACAACTATAGGACCAACGCGCTCCCTTTGGGTCACATGACAAGCTGGCGAATATCTCCCAATAGCACCACCAACTGAGAGAGAAAGCGCCCGGCGTCACCACCGTTAACTACCCGGTGATCATATGACAGCGCCAACGGCAACAGCTTGCGCGGCGTGCAGGCCTGCCCGTCCCACACCGGCTTAAGGGCGGCTTTGGACACGCCCAGAATGCCCACTTCTGGTGTATTGACGATAGGAGTGAATCCGGTGCCACCAATATTGCCCAGGCTGGAAATAGTGAAGCAGCCACCTTGCATATCAGCCGGCATGAGCTTGCGATCCCGGGCCTTGCCGGCCATGGCCAATACCTCTTCCGCCAGCTCCCAGATTGTTTTCTTGTCCACATCGCGGATCACCGGCACCATCAGTCCCGCGGGAGTATCCACCGCCATACCGATATGAATGTACTGTTTGTAGACCAGGTTTGCCCCGCCCTGTGCCAGGGAGCTGTTGAGCCTGGAGTTATCACGCAGCGCCACGGCGCATGCTTTGAGCAGGAATGGCATGGGAGTAAGTCGGGTGTCGCGCCGCTGCGCCTCAGCCTTGAGCCCGGACCTGAATTCTTCCAACTCGGTAATATCCGCCTCATCGAATTGAGTGACGTGGGGCACATTGAGCCAACTGCGCTGCATATTGGCCGCGGTCAATTTATCCAGCTTACTGCGCGCGGTAACTTCCACCTCGCCGAATTTGGCGAAATCTATCTCGGGTATTGCCGGAATACCCGCACCACCAGTAGCGGGCACCGCTGACTCACCGCGCAGAGACTTCTGCACAAACTGCTGCAGGTCTCCCTTGACCACCCGGCCGCGCGGGCCAGACCCGACAACCATACCCAACTCGATACCAAATTCCCGTGCCAGCTTGCGCACGGCAGGACCGGCATAAACACCACCGGAGCCAGTTGACGCCGACTTATCGACCGCCGGAACAACCACCTCAGGTACTGATGCAGCACTAGTCGCAACCGGTGTCTCTGGAACAGGAATGGACGTGGGCGCCGCCGCGACCGCAATGACGCCTGTCGTGCGCAACTGTAGCAATTCATCGCCCTGCTTGACGCTGTCACCTTCCTTGACCAGTATCTCAAGCACCTCACCCACAGCGGGAGAAGGCACTTCCATAGATGCTTTGTCAGATTCAAGTACTACCAGGGAATCACCTTCGGCAACGTTATCGCCGGTTTTCACCATGACTTCTATCAGCTCCACCGGGTCGTCACTGCCAATATCAGGCACGGTGACGGTCTGGTTAACCGCACCCCCCGTGACTGCCATTGGTGATTCAGCCGGGCTACTTTCCAGCTCAGCCGGCCGCGCCACCTGCTCAACGACGGGCTCAACTGCAGGGATTTCCTTCACTAACTCTGTAGCTTCCCCCTCTGCGGATTCCCCGGCCACTTCAATTACCACCACCGGCGACCCTTCGGCCAACTGCTCGCCCTCCGCTACCAGCACCTCAACCACAATACCCGCCACCGTCGAGGGGATCTCCATCGATGCCTTATCCGATTCCAGTACTATCAGACTCTGGTCCAGAGTAACCTCATCACCGACTGCAACCAGCAACTCGATCACTTCTGCACCCTCGGAGCCACCAATATCAGGGACTTTTACTTGTTGTTTAGACACATCGAGTTCCTTATTCCTCAGACCGTTAACGGGTCGATCTTGTCCGGGGCAACACCGAGCGCGTGCATCGCTGCCACCACCCGGGCAGTTTCCATCCCACCTTCATCCGCCAGCGCTTTAAGAGCCGCAACTACGATATATTCGCGACTCACTTCAAAGAATTCACGCAACTTGCCTCGGGTATCCGAGCGGCCGAACCCATCCGTTCCCAACACGGTGAACCTACCCGGTACGAATTCCCGTATCTGGTCTGTGTAGGACTTCATGTAGTCGGTGGCTGCGATAACAGGGCCACTCACATCCCGCAACTGCTCAGTGACATAAGGTACCCTGGGCTCCTCTTGCGGGTGCAGCATATTCCAGCGCAGGACGGCCTTACCCTCCCGCTGTAACTCATTGACACTGGTCAGGCTCCACACATCGGCGGCCACCTGGTAGTCTTTTTCCAAAATAACCGCCGCGGCCTCCACTTCGCGCAGAATCGTTCCAGCGCCCAACAACTGCACACGTAACTCACTCCTGTCCGTCGAATTCTTGAGCCTGTACATGCCCTGGATAATGCCGCCCTCGACACCATGGGGCATATCCGGCTGCACATAGTTCTCATTCATGGTGGTGATGTAGTAGAACTTGTTCTCGCCCTCTTGATACATACGACGCAGGCCGTCCTGCACAATCACCGCCAATTCGTAAGCGTAAGCCGGGTCGTAGCTCACACAGTTTGGGATAGTACTGGCCAGCAGATGGCTGTGGCCGTCCTGGTGCTGCAGGCCCTCGCCGTTGAGGGTAGTGCGCCCGGCGGTTGCGCCAATAAGAAACCCGCGTGCCTGACTGTCACCGGCCGCCCAGGCCAGGTCCCCGATGCGCTGGAAACCAAACATGGAGTAGTAAATGTAGAAAGGCAGCATGGGATAGCCACTGGTACTGTAGGAGGTGGCGGCTGCCAACCAGGCCGAAAATGCACCTGCCTCGTTAATACCCTCTTCAAGAATCTGGCCCTGCTTGTCCTCCTTGTAGAACATAATCTGGTCGGCATCATGGGGGGTATAGCGCTGGCCCACGGAGGAATAAATACCCAGCTGCCGGAACATGCCCTCCATACCGAAGGTGCGCGCCTCGTCGGGCACGATAGGTACTACGCGCTCGCCGATGTCCTTGTTTTTCACCAGAGTAGAAAGCATGCGCACAAACACCATGGTGGTAGAAATTTTTCGCTTGCCGCTGCTCTTGAGCTGGTTGGCAAAGGCTGTCAGCGGCGGTATCTTCAAGGGCTCCACCTGAGAACGCCGCGCCGGAATCTGGCCCCCCAGTTCCTGGCGACGCTCGCGCATATAGCGCATCTCAGGGCTGTCCGGTGCGGGCCGGTAATAGGGCACATTCTTGAGTTCGGCGTCGCTGACAGGTATCGCAAAGCGATCGCGGAAGGCTTGCAGGCTGTCGATGTCCAGTTTTTTCAGGGAGTGCGTTTCGTTGTTGGCCTCCCCCGCTTCGCCGGTGCCGTAGCCCTTCACTGTCATCGCCAGGATAACCGTGGGGCGTTCATGCTCCTGTACCGCCACGTTATAAGCCGCATATACCTTGTAGGGGTCATGCCCCCCACGGTTGAGGTACATGATGTCATCGTCGGACAGGTCGGCAACCAGTTCCAATAGCTGTGGGTACTTACCAAAGAAGTGCTCCCTGGTGTACGCACCGCCGTTGTATTTATAATTTTGCAACTCGCCGTCGCAGACTTCGTCCATGCGCTTCTGCAGCAAACCCGTCTTGTCTTTCTCCAGCAGTGGGTCCCACTTGCGACCCCATATTACCTTGAGGACATTCCAGCCGGCGCCGCGGAACACCCCCTCCAGTTCCTGGATAATCTTGCCGTTGCCCCGCACCGGCCCGTCCAGACGCTGTAGATTGCAGTTGATGACAAAAATAAGATTGCCCAGCCCCTCCCGGCCGGCCAGGGAGATCGCCCCCAGAGATTCCGGCTCGTCGGATTCCCCGTCACCCATGAAGCACCAGACATTACGGTCCTGGTGATCCACCAGATCGCGATCCTGCTGGTATTTCATCACCCGAGCCTGATAGATCGCCTGTATCGGACCCAGCCCCATTGATACGGTGGGAAACTGCCAGTAATCGGGCATCAACCAGGGGTGCGGGTATGAAGAGAGGCCCTCGCCATCGACCTCCCGGCGGAATTTATCCAACCGCTCCTCATCGAAGCGACCCTCGAGATAGGAGCGCGCATACATGCCCGGCGCGCTGTGGCCCTGGTAGAATACCAGGTCCCCCGGGTGGTCTCCCTCGGTACCGCGGAAAAAATAGTTGAAGCCAATATCGTACAAGGTAGCGCTGGAGGAGAAGCTGGAGATATGTCCACCCAGGCTTTCATCGTTGTCATTGGCCCGCATCACCATGGCCAGGGCATTCCAGCGCACCAGGGAGCGAATGCGGCGCTCCATAAACAGATCGCCCGGCATCATTTTTTCTTCTGCGGGGGCAATGGTATTGGAAAAAGGCGTCGTTATCGCAGGCGGCAGGCGCAGGCGGGTTTCCATCGCACGCTTGGCCAGCTCCATCAACAGGAAGGACGCGCGCTCCGGACCACTGTGTTTTACAACCTCGTCCAGGGCATCGAGCCACTCCCGGGTTTCCGTGGGATCCTTATCTTCCTTCATGTGGTGCGCGCTCCTGAAAATCGGCTACAAAGACAGAACCTGCCCGGCGACATAATTCTAAAATAGAACTTTAAAATGGAGGTTCTGCGGCAAGTATAGCCCCTTCACCGGGGTTTGCCGACTATTACCGCCGGTGAAGCCGCTGAATTGTAAAAATACTACAAATTACCGGGTACAGAGGCTCTGTATAGTTCTAATATAGAACTATACAGAGCCTCTTTTTCATCACAATGAAGAAGAACGATGCGGGGAGTGCAGCTACGCCTTACCGGCCTTCATTCTACAATGTAGGCATCGTGGCCACTCTTGATAGCCTCAGCGGAGTCGTAGTGTGTGACGTCGCCCTCAGGCATGCGATCCCAACGTCCCGGCGTCACCACTTGCAGGGAGTGACGCTGCTGCAGAAATACGCGATTGTAATAAGCCAGCCAGCTTTGCAGGGTAAAGGATTCCACCGCCGCGGCCAGATCCTGTCGCCCGGCAAAATCCAGCTGTTTGCGCGCTATCGATTGCCAGTAAAATTCGGCCCGCTCCCACAGATTTTTGTCCGGGCGCAGAATATCACTTACCAGTGCCGCCTGGTGGCGTTCAAACTGGGCCTTATTCAGGTCCGGCTCTATTCCCAGCATAAAAGCCTGCATGGCCTCGGCGACAGTATTGGCATCAGCTACAGGCGACTGGATCAACATGATCATACCCGGCACACCCATCTGTGGCCAGGCGAATGCAGCGGCCACATACCCCAACTGCTGCTCGGTCCGCAACTGCTGGAAAAAACCGGATTTCATGATCTGGGCGGTCAGCGCAGTCGCTGCCCGATCCTGCCAGCTATCGCCCTCCCCCTGTAAATACCAGGCAACCACGGAGTCATCGTGGGGAACATCCACAGCATACTGCAGAGACTCTCCAGCGCTCAGTTTCAGCACCTTGAGGTCCGGCATAGCCGGGACCGGCGTGGCTGAAATGATACCGGCGATCATGTCCGACAATTGCGCAACCGATCGGGGATCATAATTACCGTAAATCAGCGCTTCAGCCGTTGCCGTGCTCCAGAATAGGCCGACATAGTCGCGCAGGCCATCGAGGTTCTGTTGCTCCAGCGCAGCGATCATGGCCTGCTCTCCCCACTCCCCGTAGAGCAAAGCCTCCCTTAGATCATCCATGACCTGGCTGCTGGGGCGCTTGGCCACTGTATTCCTGAGACCGCGAATCATGTCCTGACGAATATTGTCGAAGCGTTGCTGGTCAAATGCAGGCCTGGCAATAGCGGCGAGCAATTGCTGCAGCAACACTGTCTGTTTGTCATTGTAGCCACTCATACGCAGGCTGATGCCCTGGGCATGTTTGTAGAAGTTAAAACTGAGGCCCGCCAATCGGGCCGGATAGGCGAATTCGTTGAGCTCGTCCATCAACAGCGCCGTGTACAGTGCTGCCGCCGCAGTCTGTTCGACACTCTGTCCCACCTCTGGCGAGCGGAAATTGATATAGGTGGCCCCCTTGGGAAGCCTGAATTCATCGTCCTGCACGAACCAGATTTTCTGCCGGTCACTTTGCAGGGCCACTTCAGGCACTGCCGGATTATCTGCAGCGAGGCTCACCAGGGAAATATCTTCCGCGATAAATTTGTTTGGCGCAGGCAGGTGCATGACATCCGCGCTGGCAGCACTTTGCCATGCGACCAGTTGTTCCCCGGAAACCGCCTGGCTGGCATAGGGCACCTGGTAGCGCTCCGATATCTGATCTGTGGTGACATTCCTGTCATCGAGGATCACCAGAGCATTGTCCGGCACGATACGTCCCAGTAACTCTCGCAAAATATCCTCATCGTACCGGTCCATAACATAGGGTCCGCGCAGAAAGTCCTCAGCGCTGTAGGTGTGCATCCCGCCGGCCAGGGAGCTGACATAATTGATAGGGCTCACCTGCTCGTGAAAACGGAAGCTCAGATCCGCCAGGCGAGACTGCTCTGCATAAAGCCATTCGCGCGGGCCCTTGTCGCGCAACATGTCCATATAGGCGTATAGCAATTGCAATACCCTGTCATAATCTGCCGCCCCTTTTTCAGTCAGGGAAATGCTGACACTGAACAGGGCGCCACCGCGCCAACCCAGGCCGGCCCCTGCCGACAGGCTTTCCGCCAGGCCCTCCGCTTTCAGCTGCGACAACAGGCTGCCCTCCCCTTCGTGGCCCACCAGATTGCCCAGGTAGGACACCGGCTTTTCACTGTAGAGATCTCTGTAATCGGCAATGGGAAATGACACCTGCAACTGCCGCAGGGTGGCCAGCGGCTGCACCTGCACAAACATCGGCAGAGTGTCCTGTGCGAATATTGGCGCCTCTATCACTTCATGCTGAAAAGACTTGTTGGGGACCAGGCTGAACATGGGAGTCACCAGGGCTTCCAACTCATCCAGGGACTCAGCACCCAGCACCACCAGGCGCATGGCATTAGCGGAGTAGTGTTTCTCGTAGAAGCTGATTAATTCACCTCGCACACGGGAATCAGGCCGGTCCGCCAGGGTGTCCAGACTGCCTACCGAAAACTGGCTGTAAGGGTGCTTCTGGTTCATCACCTCCTGCAGCACATCCAGCCCCCGCCGGGCATCGCTCTTCAGACCCATCTGGTACTCGGCCTCTACCGCATTTTTCTCTCGATCCACATACTGGGCGTCAAAGCGAGGAGCGATAAAGAACTGGGCAAAGCGGTCCAGTGCTTCGGGCAGGAAGGGCGCATTGACGTCAAAGAAATAGTTAGTGTGCTCGAAACTGGTATAGGCATTGCGGCTGCCTCCGTGCTCGGTGATGTACTGCTCATACTCGGCGGCATCGGGGTATTTATCCGTACCCAGAAACAGCATATGCTCCAGAAAATGCGCCAGGCCACCGCGCCCCACGGGATTGTCGCCGCTGCCCACCAGGACATCCAGCGCTGCCGCCGCTTTTGGCGTGCCCGGGTCGGAAATCAGCAGCACCTCCAAATCGTTATCGAGAGTTAAAACTCGGTAATGATAATCATCATTGGGGCTCTTGACCGGCTGTTCTGCGGTATCGTGACTAGTGGCACAGGACACTATGACCGTGGTGACAAGGACAACAAGAACACATAGCAGAGGCTTCAGCCCCTGCCGCAGATACAACGCAGGCATCGATTACTCCATCAGGTTAGCGTTTACGGTTCGGCCTCAGCAGCAGCGTCAGCAACAACGAGCTCCGCCGTGGGCCAGGCATTGATAATTGCCTTGATCAAGGTTGCCAGGGGGATGGCGAAAAACACCCCCCACAAACCCCAGATACCGCCAAAAAACAGGACGGCCAATATAATAGCCACCGGATGCAGGTTGACCGCCTCTGAGAATAGCAGAGGAACCAACACATTCCCATCCAGGGCCTGGATGATAAAATAGACCACAAGTATCACATAAAATTCATTGCCAAAACCCCACTGGAAAAAAGCCACTATAACAACCGGCAGGGTAACCAGGGCGGCCCCGATGTAGGGGATGATGACTGAAAGCCCCACCAGCAGGCCCAGCAGGGCAGCGTAATTGAGTCCCATCCAGGCAAACGCGAAATAGGTAACCAAACCGACGATGATCACCTCCAGCGCCTTGCCCCGGGCATAATTGGCAAACTGCATGTTCATTTCACCCCAGATCCGCCGCAACAAGGGACGCTCTGCAGGCAGGAATCCCGCCAGCCAGTCCGTGATCTGCTGCCGATCCTTGAGAAAGAAAAAAACCAGTAACGGGATCAGGATCATATAGACCATCACCGTCAGGATCCCGGGAATCGAGGCCAGCGAACGGGTAACCAGGGCCTGACCCAGTCCCGCCAGCTCAACCTGTGCCATATTCATGATCTGGCTGAGTTGTTGGTGTGTAATGAGTTCCGGATACTGCTCCGGCAACACCCCGAGAAACTGCCGCCCCTGCTCCAACATGCGCGGCATCTCGGTAGCCAGGCTCAGCATCTGCCGCCAGACCAGCGGCAACAGCCCCAAGCTAACGCCGAAGAACACTCCTACGAACACCAAAAACGATACCGTTACTCCTATCCACTGGGGCAGGCCGTGACGCTGCAGCTGGGTGGACAAACCCTGCACCAGGAAGGCCAATACGATTGAAGCCAATACCGGAGCCAGGATATCGCCGATAGTCATCAGCAATAGCACCGCGATGGTCAGCAATACCAGTAGTAGTACCGATTCTTCCTCGAACAGGTATCGCCTGTACCACTTGGAAAATATGTCTAACATAGTGTCTTCCTAGGGGGAGTCAGCTTTTTTGCAACAGGTACATGTAGACACCGTCTGCCTCTTCGCTGGCAAGCAGTAAATGACCGGATTGCTGTGCGAATACGCGAAAATCGCGCACCGAGCCCTGGTCAGTAGCCAGAATCCGCAGTTGCTGCCCTGCTTCCATGGCATTCAGGGCTCGCTTGGCCTTTAACAGCGGCATCGGACATTCCAGCCCCGTCGTATCCAATTCGATCAATTGCAACTCGCTCATGCCTCCTTTGTGCTCCCGTACTGCCAGCGCGACAGTATAAGCCATTCACCGGCTCACAATGAACTTTCCTATTGCGCATCACTCTAATTCCGGTATGGAAACGAATTGTCCCGAGATCAGGCATTATGTAGTGTACTGTAATGAATAAAGTACAATGTGGGGCAATTCAATTAGTAGATTAGTGGTTCCATCCTGTGCTTGATTTTTGGGGAATGGCAGTCCCGACACGCCGGTCTGCGACAGCTATATTGCTGTCCTCACTATTATTTATCGCCAGCTCCACGACATCCCAGGAACTGAAACTGCCCAATCTTGGGGAGTCCAGCACCAGTATGTTCTCGCCGGAGTTTGAGCATCAATTGGGCCGCACCTGGCTGCGCATCTTCCGCAGCCACGTGCCCACGGTCAATGACCCGCTGATGTTCGACTACCTGCAGCATCTCATCTATCAGTTGGTGAGGCATAGCAAACTGGAAGACCGGCGGTTGGAGATAGTTGTCGTGGACAACCGGACCATCAACGCCTTTGCTGTACCGGGGGGTGTAATCGGGATTCACAACGGGCTTTTGTTATGGGCCCAGACCGAGGACGAGTTGGCCACAGTGCTGGCACACGAAATCGCTCACTTAAGCCAGCGCCATTTCTCACGAGGTGTGGAATTCCAGCAGAAACAACAGCCCCTGGCGCTGGCCGCTATGCTTGCCAGCCTGATACTGATGGCTACCGCCGGGGCAGACGTAGGAATGGCCGCGCTATCCGCCACCCAGGCAGCGACCCAGGATTCCGCACTGCGCTACAGTCGTGGTAACGAGCAAGAGGCAGACCGGGTCGGCATGCAAACCATGGTTGCAGCGGGCATGGACCCACACGCCGCCCCCGCGATGTTTGAGCGTATGATGCAGGCATCGCGCTATTCCAATGCCAATCGCATGCCCGAGTTCTTGCGTTCCCACCCCCTGTCGGAAAATCGCATAGCGGATACCCGCAACCGGGCCAGGCAATTCCCCAAGCAAGATCGGCAGATCAGCCTGAGTTATCAATTAATGCGGGCCAGGGCGGTCAACGAACTGGCCAATACCCCTGAGGAGGCGGTGCAAAAATTCCGGGGGGAATTGGAGGGCACGCCACGCTCACGGGAGGCGGCTGTTTATGGCCTGGTGCTGGCGCTGACCGAAGCGGGCCGGGAGGAGGAGGCAATTCTGGAGTTGGACGGCATCTGGTCGGGCAACCCCGGCCAGCTTGAATACATCATTGCCGACGCCGAAATTGACATGAGGCGCGACAGACCGGAAAAAGCCATAGAAAAACTGACGACCCAACTGGAACTATCACCGGGCAACCACCCACTCACCATGACCTATGCCAATGCGCTGATGAAAAATCAGCAACCACATATTGCCGAAGAAGTTTTGGTCGAGCAGAGCAGGTTGAGGCCCAACGACCCTGGCCTGTGGTACCTGTTGGCGGAAGTGCAGGGCCTGTCCGGCAATATAGTGGAGCTACACCAATCACGGGCTGAGTATTTTATCCTCAACGGCATACTCGATGAAGCGGAGAAGCAGTTGAACTACGCTCTCAAACTAGCCCGCGAAGACTACCTGACCACGGCCAAGATAAGACAGCGACTCAGGGACATAACCAGAATGCGAGAGCGGATGGAGAGCTTTTAGGCAGGGTTCAGGTTCAGGCGCCACCCTTCACTCTAACCTGTATATCCGCCGCGAAATTCAGCATGCGGCGCAGAGGCACCATCGCCTGTTCCCCCAGAACGGGATCCACAATAATCTCATTATCGTCCCGCTCGAACACACTGGCCAGGGTCTCCAGTTCATTCATGGCCATCCAGGGACAATGGGCACAGCTGTGACAGGTTGCACCGTGCCCTGCAGTGGGCGCGATGATGAATTCCTTGTCCGGGGCCTGTTGCTGTAGCTGGTAAAAGATGCCCCGGTCCGTGGCCACGATAAAACGCTGGTTTTCCATTTCACAGGCGGCGCGAATAATCTGGGTGGTTGAACCCACCCGGTCAGCCAGTTCCACCACGGAGGCCGGGGATTCCGGATGCACCAACACCGCGGCATCCGGGTAAACCCGTTTTAGATCGGCAATACCCTGGGCCTTGAACTCCTCGTGCACGATGCAGGCCCCGTCCCACATGAGGATGTCCGCGCCGGTCTCACGGCGCACATAATCGCCCAGATGCTGGTCCGGCGCCCAGATAATCTTTTCACCTTGTTCCGCCAGGTGCTCGACGACGTCCAGGGCAATACTTGAAGTCACCACCCAGTCGGCCCTGGCTTTCACCGCAGCGGATGTATTGGCATAGACCACTACCTTGCGCTCGGGGTGCTGGTCGCAGAAGGCGGAAAATTCATCTATGGGGCAGCCCATGTCCAGAGAGCAGTCGGCCTCCAGAGTAGGCATTAGCACCCGCTTTTCAGGCGTGAGAATCTTGGCTGTCTCACCCATAAATTTGACCCCGGCGACCACCAGTGTGGTCGCCGGGTGATCGTGACCGAAGCGCGCCATCTCCAACGAGTCTGACACGCAACCCCCGCTCTCCTCTGCCAGGGACTGAATAGCCGGTGACGTGTAGTAGTGTGCCACGATAACAGCGTTCTCCTGCTCCAACCGGGCTTTGATCTGCTCCCTGAGGGCCATCTGCTGTGCGGGACTCAATTTTTTATGCTCGGCGTGGTCCAGGTGGTACTGTACTTGCTGGCGAATGGTTTCCAGTTTGTCGGTGGCAATGCTCATACTAAATCTGACGGGTGGGATAAAACGGGCGGCAAGTCTACCACAGATTGCCGCTGTATCAGCTCTGCGTTATCCGCACGGCACGGCGAACCGTTTACGCCCCAACCAACCACTGCGGCCAGTCACTGCTGACACGGCCTCTCTATAACGTTCGCGGTGTTTACCATGGCGCATCAGTGTGGGTCCGATGAAAAAGCGAGCACACGACACTAGCAGTTGGCAAGTTGGTAATTTTCAATGAACATTCACTAGAATTTCACTGAATTATTCCGTATAACTTCATGTTATATAAAGAATAAGCATACTATTTCACCAAATTTTCAGGGGAGAGGGTATCCCCTGGAGACAAATGTGCGATAACAGGTGTTTCAAATCAGGTGAGTACCCGGGGACCATTAGTGGAACAGCACACAGTACTGATCATCTCGGAGAACAAGACGGATCATCTGATTCTATCCGCCTGTCTCGAGCGCGCGCTGCCCACGAGGTTTCACCTGGCCTCCTCGAAATCCATCGAACGTCCGCTGGAAACACTGACGGACCCTATGATCGATGCAGTGATCATGGCTCATGGACCAGAAACCGAATACCTGCTGCGTCTGGCCCAGAAACACGAATCGACCATACCCCTGATTCTCCTATTGGACGAGGCTGATGACACGATTATTGCCCAGCTGCGCGAATACGGTGCCCAGGACTACCTGGTCCGTGGTCAACTACAAGATGCACTCGTCCATCGAATTCTTGATTACAGCATCCAGCTGAAACAGGCCCGGGATAAAATCCAGCAATTGTCCAATCGCGACACGCTGACCGGCGCACTCAACCGGGCCGGTTTCCGCGCGCACCTGGAGCGCGCCATGGACCGCTCCGAGCGCTACAGCTTCAATACTGCCCTGCTCTATATCAATATCGACCAGTTCGCCAATATCAATGATCATTATGGCGAAGCCGATGGCGACCTGATGATCAAATCTATCTCGCGGCGTCTGATCAATAAAATGCGCAGCACAGACAGCATCGCCCGCCTTGGGGGGGATGAGTTCGCCGTTGTACTGGAAGATGTCAGCTCCGTCGCAGATGTGGATCTTATCGCCGAGAAAATGCTGAAATCTATTTCCGCCCCCATGATTCTCTCCGAACAGCAGGTAGCGGTGGAAGCCAGCATCGGTGCGTCTATTTACCCGGACGACGGGCACGAATTTTCCGACCTTGAGGACAATGCTCGCAGCGCCATGCAACAGGCCAAGAGCATAGAGGGCGGTAAATACATCCGCTATTCCGAGCAACTCACTTTCGACGTTGCCGGCAACAGTTCGCTGGCCGCTGAACTGCGCACCGCCGTACGCAAGAACCAGTTTGAACTGCACTACCAACCCAGGATCGACCTCGCCACGGGGCAACTGGTGGGCCTCGAAGCCCTGTTGCGCTGGAACCACCCGGAGCGCGGCCTGGTCTACCCGGGAGAGTTTCTATCCGTCTGTGAAGATATGGGGTTGATGAAAACCATCGGTTACCAGGTAATACAGCATGCCTGCAGCGCCCAGATATGGCTGGAAGAACAAAAACTGCACGATGTTGACGTTGCAGTTAACATTTCATTTTCGCAGATACAGGACAATCGCTTCGTTGAAATAGTGAAAGATATCATCGCACGCAGCGGAGCAAACGCGTCCTGCCTGGAATTCGAACTCACCGAATCCACCATCCTGAAAAGCCCTGGCGCCATCAAAGAGCGTATGGATGAATTGCGCTTGCTTGGAATTTCTTTCTCACTGGACGATTTCGGCACCGGCTTCTCCCAGCTTTCCCATCTAACCGAGTTGCCGATTTCAGCGCTAAAGATCGATGCTTGTTTTATTCGTGATATACCACACAACGACCACCAGGAAGCGGTTTGCACCATGATCATTGAAATGGCCCGCCGCCTGGGGATGCTGGTGGTAGCGGAGGGTGCCGAAACCTACGAACAGATTGAATTCCTTCGCGAGCACAACTGCCAGCAGGTACAGGGGTTCTACTACAGCCAGGCCATTCCCCTGCAACAGTTGCCACGCTTTGTACAGGAGCAGCGTTTCAAGCGCCGCGAAAAACTGTTTTCCTGATTTCGGGTGACCAATAAATAGACCACACGGTTTCTACCGGTCTTCTTCGCCCGGTAGAGGCTGTCGTCTGGCGCCACGATAAGCGATTCCGCGCTACCCGTATTTGTTATCCGCACTAGGCGCGAGGTCTGAGTGATGATAGCCTACGGCTACCACAGGAAACATTACCCCGGCAGCAAATGTCCAGTAACGATCGCCCCCACCACCAAGCCAAAATTCTTGTCTGCGACGACGACCTGAATGTCCGCATCCTGACGCGCCAATGCCTGGAAGCAGAGGATATGGTCGTGGTGGAGGCTGCCAACGGGCTTGAAGCTATAGATATGTTCGTGCGAGAGCGCCCGGACCTGGTATTCCTGGATGTGGAAATGCCGGGGATGACGGGCCTGGAGGTCTGCCGGCGCATCAGGCAGATGCCGCAGGGGGAATCCATCCCCATCATGATCGTTACCGGCTCGGACGACCGAAAATCCATAGATCAGGGGTTCGAGGCAGGTGCCACCCAGTATAAGACCAAACCGGTCAACTGGTCGCTACTGGGCCGCGACGTGCAATATATGCTGCGCGCCAGCAACGCCTTCAATTCCCTGAAGCGACAGGAGGATCGCCTGCGCTACCTGGCTTACTACGATCCGCTCACCAATTTGCCCAACCGGCGCAGCTTTAACGAACAACTGAACCGTATACTCAAACGCAGCCGGCGCCACAATACCAACGCTGCATTGCTGTTTATCGACCTGGATCATTTCAAACGCATCAACGATTCCATCGGCCATGCCCGGGGAGACCGCCTGCTGGTGGAAATCGCCAAGCGACTGACCATGGAACTGCGCGAAGACGACGCCATCAATTATTTAACCGACAATAATGCCGAGGAGGAGGAAGATCCCGGAGTAAGCACTGAGATAGCCAGACTGGGGGGGGATGAATTCACCGTAGTGCTATCGGACGTAGCCGACACTGCCCACATCGAGGGGGTGGCCAGACGCATACTCGACGCCCTCTCCGAGCCCATAGCACTGCAATCCCACAACCCGGTCGTCACTCCCAGCATAGGTATCGCGATCTTCCCCCAGGACGGCCAGGATCCCGATGCCCTGGTGCGCAACGCCGACACTGCGATGTATGTTGCCAAAGCAGAGGGACGTGCCTGTTACCGCTTTTACGACGAGGAGATGAATGCCAAGGCCGTGGAGCAGCTCAAGATGGAAGAAGAACTGCGCGATGCCATGAGCAACAACGAACTGGAACTGCGCTACCAACCCCAGATCGACATCAAGACCGGTGAGGTTGTCAGCATGGAGGCTCTGGTGCGCTGGAAGCACCCGATTCGCGGCATGGTTTCGCCGGTAGAGTTCATTCCCGTAGCCGAGAGCACTGGCCAGATTATTGAGCTGGGCGAATGGGTAATGGCTGAAGTTGCCAGGCATTGTCTTTACTGGGACTCACTCGGACTGAAAGCATTCCGAGTGTGCGTCAATATCTCACCACTGCAGTTCAACCAGAGCAATCTGCCCAAGTGGGTATCAGACTTCCTGGGGCAATCCGGGCTGCCGCCGGAGCGACTGGAACTGGAGCTGACAGAAAGCGCTATCATGACCGATGCGGAAACGAATATCGCGAAACTGCGGGAATTAAAGGCCATCGGGGTGGACCTGGCAGTTGACGACTTCGGCACGGGTTATTCCTCTCTCAGCTACCTCAAACGATTTCCCATTGATACCCTCAAGATCGACCAAAGCTTTATCGCCGACCTGGACAGCTCCGATGGCGCCGCCATTGTCGATGCCGTACTGGTGCTGGCGAAGACACTCAATTTGCGCGTGATAGCCGAAGGCATCGAGAATGAACGCCAGTTGGCCTATCTGGTAAAGAAAGATTGTGACTTACTGCAGGGTTTCTATTTCTCCCGCCCAATCTATCCGGAAGACGTACCTTCCATGCTGCGCCAGAATTTCAGCAAACAGCTCAGAGAAGCAGGTGATATGGTCCAGAGAATAGCCTGAGCAGATGAGGCACCACACCCGCGCTGTAGGATTGTTGGTATGTTTGCTGAGCTCTGCGGTGCAATCCGCGCCAGCGCCGGAAACAGAAACACTGCAAGTCATGTTGCAAGGAGGCTCTTCCCAAGAGCTGACCCAATTGGTCGAAACCCAGGGCGGCACCATAACCCACGACCTGCATATCATTAATGCAGTTGGTGCCCTGCTGACGCAGGCGCAACTGGATAAAGTTCTCAAATCCCCATTGGTCACCCGCCACATCGATGATTTGTCAGTTTCAGAGGCGCCCGACGAACCCGACGAAAGCACCTGTGAAGTGGGAGGGGCGCTGGAGCTGGATTACGACACGCGGGGTTTACGCTGGACCCTGTACAACAAGCTACCGGCACCGGCCATTCTCGAGACCCTGGAACTCACATGGCCCGCCACACTGGGCACTGTTGAAAAAATATCACTGGGGGACACGACCATAGACCCCGAACTATACCGCGACACCCAAATTGGCACCCTTAAACTTCAGTTCAGTGGGCCAGCAGCCCCCGTGCTGACCGGTAAAGCCGACCTGCGGGTGGACCTCAAGTCGCCCTCCCTCCTCCACACGTCCGATCTGCCCTTACGGCAAAGAGACTTCACTATTACCGCGAGTTTCCTCGGTGACTGCTCGACCAAACTTATTCCGGGCTACGAGAACAATCACGAAAACTTCTACTATGCGTCCGTGGCCGGTGCTGATGCCCTCCACTTACAAGGCATAACCGGTAAAGGGGTCACAGTGGCCGTACTGGACTCCGGGTTATGGGAACATGAGGCACTGGTGAACGACACTTCAGGCAAACCTCGCGTACTGGCCAGGTATGACGCAATAAAGAACATCTCTGGGAATGAGGTATTTGATGAGAGTGGTCATGGAACTCATATGACTAGTGTTATTGCGCATAGTGGGGCTGTGACGGTGGATGGGAAACCAACTGGTAGTTTCAAGGGTACGGCTCCGAATGTAAACCTGGTCGCGGTGAAAGCATTTGATGTCGAAGGCCAAGGAGACCTTCTAGATATTGTCCGCGCAGTTCAGTGGGTAGTGGACAACCGGGAAACCTACGATATTCGAGTACTCAACCTCTCCTTCTCAGCGCGCCCTCGATGGCACTATTGGGAAGATCCCATAAACCAGACCATCATGCGCGCCTGGGCCAGCGGCATAATAGTGATAGCAGCGGCAGGGAATACAGGTCCCGACCCGATGACGATTGGCTCACCTGGAAATCTACCCTACGTTATTACAGTAGGCGCCATGACGGACTCTTGGACTCCAGACAACAGGGATGACGACTACATACCCGATTTTTCATCTCGCGGCCCCACCCCTACGGCCCATATAAAGCCCGATATCGTGGCTCCAGGCGGCCATATCACCGGCTTAACGCGCCCCAACTCTACGCTAATGCTAGAGCACCCAGATTATATGCTGAGCACAGGAGAATTTGTCATGACTGGGTCTTCGCAAGCTAGCGCCCTAGTATCCGGCATCGCCGCCTTGCTATTAGAACTGGAGCCGAATCTCAGCCCGGATGACATCAAATGCAAATTGCTTTCCAGCGCTGAACCTGCCATCCATCGCGATGGATTTTTGGCATATAGCCCTTTTCAACAAGGTCATGGCCAAGTAAATGCTACCAGAGCGGTAACTCTTGGCCAAATTGGATGCGGCAACTCCGACATGAATATACGACTGGATATATCCGGGGTGAAGCATTTTCAGGGCCCGGCCATTGTAGAAAGTGATGGCAATGCTAGTTTACCTGGGCTCAGCAAAATAGTTTCCCCAGAGCCGAGCGAGAGAGGGTTGAGCAAAACACGAAAATGGGGAGTGAAGGCCCATATTGAGCGACTTGATCCCGCTGTTACTGATTTGGAATCAAGCGAGATATCACCCATTGATTGGCAAAAAATCTACAGACAGGAAAAAACGGCCATGGAAAGCCTGATCCACGAGCCCCCAGAATAACATGTGAGTTGCAAATGATCTCTCGCCTCCTATGATATACCCACCAAGGGTCATACAATCACACTTCGTCCAAAATTCTATTTTTCCACTTAAAATACATAATGTTACATCGAATTTACAAGGCCATAGCGTAATAAAAAAAGCGCCGCGAAACCCAGACTACCCCAAAAAGGGTACATACCCATCTTCAATTGCCAGCCACCTCCTCGTATAACGAAGTCAAGCATCCGTATAAAGAGATGTGAATCAGGTCCCATACATAGGTTGATTTAACGGAAGCACGTCACACTAGTGACAAATAATTAATTAAGCGAACAACGAAGGCGGGCACAGAATATGACTAATATAAAAGCACTCAGCTATGCAGGTATCAGCAGCGTCACTTTGGCCCTGTTAGCTCCTTCGGCGAGCTTTGCAGGAGTTGAGCAGTCTGAAGCAGTTACTGGAACTAACCCACATAGTCTCGTACAAAGGATTAGCCACTCACTGGCGGAAGCCACTGAATACACAGCAAGCGCCTCAGGCTACAAGTGGGGCAAAAGCGCACTACGGAGTGGCTCTGCCAGTACTAAGTGGGCCGACTCAACCAGCGACCATAGCGGCTACAAATGGGGCGGTTCTGCGAGTGACATTAAGCGAGAGTCTCAGTCTTATGCAGGTGCTTCCTCTTATCAATGGGGATCGATGAATTTTTCAGAGCAGTCCGGCTACCGCTGGGGCATGAACAGCTTCTCCGAACAGTCCGGCTACCGCTGGGGCATGAACAGCTTCTCCGAACAGTCCGGCTACCGCTGGGGCATGAACAGCTTCTCCGAACAGTCC
>Ga0164315_10000144_pt1 | contig 42512 bp, 34 predicted proteins | sample GuaBasSedimGuay6_FD_113737 | JGI IMG/M metagenome (GOLD analysis project Ga0164315, IMG submission 113737) | Subseafloor sediment microbial communities from Guaymas Basin, Gulf of California, Mexico - Guay6, Core 4569-2, 0-3 cm | ecosystem: Environmental > Aquatic > Marine > Hydrothermal vents... | reverse complement strand
TCGCAGATAATGAGATATCACTGAAGTGGCAATTTTCTTATTGAGGCTCTATATGAAATTACCAAAAATTGAAAAAGGAGCCTGAATGCGGCGAATTACAGTAGTTCTGCTCCTGGCATTACTAATTCCTTTCACAGCTTTTTCTCAGAACGATCAGCAGGATGATCAGTGGTATCTGGATAAACCTATCGCAGACATCAGGTTTGAAGGTTTATCTTCGGTATCAAAAAATGAATTACTGGGCCTTATCAGGCCCTACCTGGGACAGAGTTATACAGACACTCTTTCCTGGGATATTCAGAGTAAATTGTACGCTTTGGATTATTTTGACATCATTATTCCAAAGATTCTTCCCGGTGATTCAGCATCTGAAAGCCTGATTCTGGTTTTTCAGGTGCAGGAAAAACCCATAGTTGATGAGGTTTTGTTCAGCGGCAATAACAAGGTGAGACGGGGAGACCTATCAGACGCCGTACTTATTAAATCAGGGGACCTTCTGAATCCGGGATCTTTGAAAATTGATGAGAAGGCAATAATCGATCTTTATCTTGAAAAGGGTTTTATTGAGGCTCAGGCAACTGGTGATTACACCCTTGATGAGAAAACAAACCAGGCTACAGTTGTTTTTAACATCGTGGAAGGAAATCAAACCAAGATAAGCGATATTCGTTTTGTGGGTAATGATAAACATGTTTCTGACAGTACTCTGCAGAATCTGATGAAGACCAAGTCACAATCTCTTTTCAGCAAGGGGTTGTTTGTTGAGACAATGCTGCAGGAGGATTTAAAAGCCATAGAACGGTATTACGGCGATCAGGGTTTTATCAATGCCAAAATCCTGGATGTCAATAAAGAAATTGTTTTCGATCAGGATGAACATCTCAATAAAATGGTAATAACTATTGTGATTGTGGAAGGTGAAGCCTGGACTTATGCCGGTATGACTTTTAACGGTAACCGGATTTATTCGAATGAAGAGCTTGAAGCCCTTGTATTGCAGCAGCCTGGAAAAACATTCAGCAGTACAAAATTCCAGATCGATTATCAGCGTGTTTCCGATCTGTATTTTGAGAACGGCTATATTTTCAATACCTTCACTTATGAGGAAAAAAGGGTTGAAGAGCGCCGGGAAGTATCCTATATAGTGGATATCACCGAACGTGACCGGGCTCATATTGAAAATATAATTATCCGCGGAAATGATAAAACAAAGAGTTACATCATTCGCAGAGAGATACCCCTGGAAGAAGGTGAGGTTTTCAGTAAGGCGAAAATTATTGAAGGTACCAGAAACCTGTACAACCTTCAGTTTTTTGATGTTGTTGACCCCCAACCCTATCCCGGGAGCAGTGATGGTCTGATGGATCTGATTATTGACGTTTCAGAGGGGAAAACATCGGATATCGGTTTCGGTTTATCCTTCTCCGGCGGGCCGGACTTCCCGATATCAGGGCAGTTGAATTGGAACGACCGGAATTTCCTCGGCCGTGGGCAGGTTCTTGGAGCTGAAGTTAATGTGTCTCCGGATGTACAGAAGGTTACCCTTAGATTCACAGAGCCCAGAATACTGGGGAAACGCTGGTCTGGTGGTGTCGATGTCAGCTGGAGTCATGATGTTAACAGACGTATCAATCAGGACTGGGATGGAAACGGACTGCCCGATCCGTACAACACATGGGAAGAGTACGATGCCGCCGGCCGTATTGTACCTGAAGATTACCAGATGGAGTACAAATCCCACTATGTATCTACAGGTGTAAATACAGGATACACATGGGTTACCAGATTTGGACGTCTGGGACTGTCTACAGGACTGCGCTTCACCTGGGAATATGTTGATTACGATCCGACAGTTTTCAGGCCTCATAACCAGGATCTCAGAGAAAACCTTGAAAACTGGAAATACGACGATAGTATTTCCTTCCGCTTATCCTGGGATACAAGGGATTTACAATTCGATCCAACCAAGGGTTTCGTCCTCAGTGAGAACTTGACATTTGCCGGATTGCTGCCGGTTTCCCGGCGGGATTACATTAAGAGTATTACCCGGTTCAACTACAATTTACTTATGTTCAATGTGCCTGTGAACGATAAGGGCGGTGCCTTCAAGGGTACTCTGTATTTCAATACCGCCTTTTCCGGTCTTTTTGACAAACCCTGGTCGGATACTATCGCCGACCGTCAGAGAGACGGATTCTACATTGACGGTATGTTTGTCGGCCGTGGATGGGACCCAAGTTCCGGTTACCGTTACCTCTGGGATAATACCCTTCAGTTCAAATTCCCGCTTGTGCCGAACATTCTTGCTTTTGACATATTTCTCGACGGTGTGGGAGCATGGGTAGCTACCAGGGGTCAATTTGACAGCAGTAATGCACTTCTGAATATGAATATTAATGACTGGCGTTTCAGTCTCGGTGCCGGTTTCCGTTTTGCAAACCCTCAGTTCCCGATTGGAATATATCTGGTTAAGAAATTTCAATGGGATCTCAAAGGCAATATCAACTGGAATCCTGAACCCGATCTTACCGAATTCAAGAACTGGGGTATGGATCTTGTAATTGCCTTCAATATGAATATTTACTAGGAGTCCGAAAATGAAACGTTTTTCAGTCTTATTGTTGTTTTTCAGTTTATTCATATTTATCATTCCCTTGTCAGCCGAGCAGATTACCAAGGTTGCTGTTCTTGATTACACAAGAATACTTTCCGCGTTCTATGCGGATTCGGCAGAGGCTCGGCGAATCGATGAAATGAAAACTGTTTTTGCCCAGGAAGTCCGCAGACTTCAGGAAGAGATTCAGACACTTGAAGAGAGAAAACTGGAAGCTGAAAATCGTGGTAATTCCAGGGATGCACTGGATATTGACAGTACAATCCAGGATAAAAAACAGTACTATCAGGAATACGTCAGGGTAAGAGGCAATCAGATACAGCAATATGCAGCAAATCTCGGTTCAAGTAACGAGCTGGCCCGGGAAATACTCAAGGAAATTCAGTATATTGCCGAGTCCAACGGATACAGTATCGTTTTAAAACGCTCCGATCCTGATTTACTCTGGTGGAGTTACGAAGTTGATATTACCGATCTGGTACTGCAGCGGCTGATGAGCTCCAATTAGAATCCATGTCCGGTGTCAAAGAAATGACCCCTATGTTCCGTCAGTATACGGAGCATAAGGAAAAGCATAAGGATGCAGTCCTTTTCTTCCGAATGGGTGATTTCTATGAGATGTTCAAAACTGATGCGGTGGAAGTCAGCCGTTTACTCAACCTAACCTTAACCCAGAGACAGGGCATTCCCATGTGCGGTATTCCCTATCATGCAGCCGGTAACTATATCGGCCGTTTATTGAAACTCGGGAAGAAAATTGCCATCTGCGAGCAGATAGAACTTCCTCTTAATGGAAAGGGGCTGGCAAAAAGAGAAGTTGTCGAAGTTGTCACTCCAGGTACCGTTGTTGACGATTCTTATCTTAATGACAGAACCAATAATTATCTCGCTGCTGTAGCAGGGGATGCAAACAGGCTTTCCTTTGCCTTTATCGATCTTTCTACCGGTGAGTTCCAGGTAACAGGGCTTCCTTCAGACAGAGAGTCTCTTCGCCGGGAGCTGGCCCGGACGACTCCAAAAGAATTAATCGTTCAGGAAAGTCTCCTGGAATCAGATGAATACAGTTTCCTCAGTGATGCCGGTATTATACTGAACAGAACTCCGGATTGGACTTTTGAACTCAGTTCTTCCCGGGAAAGACTACAGAGACAATTCGGGACTGTTAATTTGAAAGCCTTCGGCCTGGAAGCTGATAATCCGGGTATTCCTGTTGCCGGGGCCATTCTTGAATATCTTGAGGATAAGCACAGAGGCATCCTGCCCCATATCAAATCAATCCATATCTATGGGGAGGAAGATTTTGTCGGCCTTGATGAGTCGACAATCAGGAATCTTGAACTTGTACGGAATCTGCAGGATGGCGGTGATTCATTCACCCTGCTGCACACTTTGGATCATACTAAAACGGCTCCTGGTGCAAGAAAATTAAGAAAAAGACTGCTTCAGCCTTTCCCCGATGTGAATAGCTGCAGCTTTTATCATCAGAGAGTTGAAAAACTCTACCACGATCAGCTTGTACTGGCATCCTTGCGGGATACCTTATCAGGGATTCTCGACCTTGAGCGGCTGGCCTCCAGGGCGGCAATGGACAGGGCCCATGCAAAAGATCTTCTGGCCATTCGGAACTCTCTTTCGAGGTCGGAAGCGGTGAGGGCGCTGCTTGATGATTCTGTTCTCTGTGACTCTGAAGAAAATCTTGATGAACTTTTTGTTCCGATGAAAACCCTCGGAGATTTTCTGTCTGAATCGTTAATGGACGATCCCTCAATCCTGCTTACCGAGGGAAGGTTAATCAGAGCCGGCTGGGATGAGGAATTGGACAGGATGAGGCATATTCGTGATGATGGTAAAACCCTGCTGAATGAATACGTTTCTGAAGAAAAGGCAGCAACGGGAATCAATTCTCTGAAACTGAAGTACAACCGCATCCTTGGATACTTTCTTGAAGTGACTAAAAATCAGTCAGATAAAGTTCCCGACAGGTTCAGAAGAAGACAGTCACTTACCCAGGCGGAAAGGTTTTCAACCAACAGGCTGGAGGAGTTGGAAACTGAAATAACCAGTGTCGGAGAAAGGATTATTGATCGTGAGAAAGAAATATTTCTTGGAATCCGGGATGAAGTAAAAAAGCATGTTTCAAAGTTGTTAAGGCTCGCCTCTATTATATCTGAGATTGATGTTATCCAGTCCTTTGCTCACACAGCTACAGAATACGGATATGTTAAACCGATTATGTCTGAGGATACGGTTACCAGTATTAAAGGAGGGCGGCATCCTGTTGTCGAACGCCACTTGCCCCACGGTTCTTTCGTCCCCAACAGTATCACACTTTCAGGGGATGATATTTCCTTTGCTCTGGTTACCGGACCGAATATGGCCGGTAAATCAACGGTTCTCAGGCAGGTTGCCCTGATAACCCTTATGGCTCAAGCCGGCTCCTTTGTACCGGCAGATTCGGCACATATCGGTATTGCCGATCGAATCTACTGTAGAGTTGGCGCCTCGGATAATCTTGCAAGAGGGGAATCCACGTTCCTGGTTGAGATGATGGAAACAGCCAACATTCTCAGAAATGCGACACCCCGAAGCCTCGTTATCATGGATGAAGTCGGCCGGGGTACAGGGACTGCTGACGGACTTGCCATTGCCAGGGCTGTTTGTGAGTATCTTTTGAATACGGTAAGTCCCAGAACCATGTTTGCCACTCATTATCGTGAGCTGACAACAATCATACACCCTGGACTTGTGAATATGTCCATGGCTGTAAAAGAGGAGGGGGATAGTATTGTTTTCCCGAAACTTCTCATCAATGGCCCATCAGAAGCTTCTTATGGAATACATGTCGGCGCAATGGCCGGTCTACCGGGAACCGTTGTTTCCAGGGCTGAAGAACTGCTGACTTATCACAATAAAGAAGGAAATATCCCTCTGCCGGTTCCAGCTTTACGTGAAAAAAACAGTTACACCCCGCTATTGTTCAACCCTGGAGAATTGATTCTTGATAACCTGGCCGATCTGGATCTGAATAATACAACCCCTCTTGAAGCTTTAAAACTTCTTTCGGGTTGGCAGGAAGAATTAAAAGATACCATATAGCTTCAAGCATTTGCGGTTAACAACACGTTAAACCCTATGATGATCTTAAAAGAATACTCCTGTCCTGTTTGTCACAAGTCGGCCTCCGGCTTTATGAGGCCCTGCTCCACCTGCGAGGATACGATTTTCCGCAGCAGCCTTGAAACCTGCAGTTTCTGTGCTCAGGATCTTGCAGGCAGCGATAATCCCTGTCTGGTGTGCCGTGATTATCAGCCGGATGTAGACGGGATGAAAGCCATAGGCGGCTGGTATGGGCCCTTGAGGGAATGGCTTTCACAGCTTAAGTACGGCGGTGATACTCGAATGGCTGAATGGCTGTCAGAGAAACTGTACGATCTATGGCAACAGAATTGGGAAGAATTGCCCGTTGTCCCTGTTCCTCCAAGATTCAAAAGAATATTTAAAAACGGCATCGATCCGGTTGGTCTTTTAGCCTCAGGTATGATGAAACACAACGTTCCGGTACTAAGGTTACTCAGGAGACACGGAAATAGTACTCAGAAAGCCCTTGGAAGAGCTGAGCGGCTTAACGGCAGCACATTGAAATACAGCCTCAAAACAAATATTTACATCAAAAAAGGTTCATACGTCCTTCTGGATGATGTCAGCACCACCGGATCTACTATGAATATCTGTGCAAAACTGCTCAAGTCTGCCGGGGCAGGACAGGTTTTTGGACTGGTGGTCTGTAAAGATTAGTCTGTTAGCTGTTGACACCTTGACTCTTGTGATTGATAAAAGTAACATGTGTTTGTCAGTTTAATGTCAGAAGGTTAGGAGAGCCCGCACTGCGGTCTCTTTTTTTATGACTTTTTAAAAAGAGGAACATGGAAACGGAAGAACAGGTTAAGAACATTATTTCGCCATTACTGGATGGTATGGGGCTTTCTCTTGTAGAAATTTCCATCGGCCGTCAGAGAGGCGATGTCAAAGTGAACCTCGTTCTCTACAAAGAGGGCGGAATCAGTCTGGACCACCTTACCGCTGCACAAAAGGTTCTGCGCCCAAGACTGGAGCTTGAGTACGACCGGGAGAATCTTTCCATCGAAATATCCTCACCCGGGCTTTCCCGGGTAATTAAATCACCACAGGAGTACAGCATCTTCACAGGCAGGCAGTTTCGTCTGCTTTTGGATGAAGAGTGGATAGACTGTATTCTTAAAGAAGCCGGTGACGATAATATCCTGATTGAAATTGATAAAAAAATTACTGAAATCCCGATACACAATATCAGGAAGGCCAAACTTGTTTAGAAATATGAAGGAGACCCGCGGGAAATGAACGCAGATTTTGCTGATTCGATAAGACTGATACAATCTGAAAGAGGTATTACTGAAGATCTGGTGCTTGCCACGATTGAAGAATTCCTGATGGCTGCATACAAAAAAACCTATGGAACCTCAGATAATGCAGTTGTCAGATTTTCCGATTCCGGTGAGACAGTTGCCATTTATGCCAAGAAAATAATTGTTGAAGATGATGATCTTTACGATCCGGTTTCTGAGATTGAACTTTCCGAAGCTCTTGAGATGAATGAAGAGGGTGAAATCGGCGATGAGCTTCTCATTGAAATAGACCCCAAGGATTTTGACCGCGGGGCCGTACAGAGTGCGAAGCAGAAAGCACGTCAGAACCTGCGGGAGATTCAGAAAGATACCCTTTATTCCGAGTTTAAGGATAAAGTCGGCGAGATGATAATCGGGTACTTTCAACGGGAGAAGAACGGGACTATTTTTGTTGACCTTGGTAAAACAGAGGGGATACTCCCCCGGAGGTTTCAGTCCCCCAGGGAAGAATACCATCATGGTGACAGGATCAAAGCGATGATTGCCGAGGTTAAAAAGGCGCCTACCGGTCTGGAAATCATCCTTTCCAGATCGCATGGTGAGTTTGTAAAAAGAATCTTTGAACTTGAAGTGCCGGAAATCTATGATGGTACTGTAGAAATTTTCAAGATCGTCCGTGAACCGGGGTACAGAACAAAAGTAGCTGTTTATTCAACCCGGGAGGATGTGGATCCTGTGGGAGCATGTGTCGGTCTCAAAGGTGTACGTATACAGGCGATTGTCCGTGAGCTTGAAGGTGAAAAAATAGATATTCTCAAATACGACAGCGATACAATCTCTTTTATTCGGAATGCACTCAGTCCGGCGGAGGTTCAGGATGTGGTGGTTCTTGACGGTGGTAAGCGTCAGGCACTGGTGATTGTACCGGAGCAACAGCTTTCACTGGCCATCGGGAAGCAGGGACTCAATGTAAGACTTGCCAACAGACTTGTTGACTGGAACATAGATGTAAAAACCGAAGCCCAATTCTCCGAAATGGACGTTTCCCTTGAAATCTCCCGGGCTGCATCGGATCTGTTCAGCGGGATTACGGAGAATGATGAAGAAATTACCAGAATCGGTGAACTGCCGGATATTCCGGAACGTTTGGTTTCTCTTCTTAAAGAGAATGGAATAGAGCTTATTGAAACTCTGATAAGTCTTACGAATGAAGAACTTCGAAGCCTCACCGGTTTAACTCCTTCAGATGTTGAACAGATTCAGAAAATCATTGAAGATAACGTGGAAATTATAGAGAGTGAAGAAGACGATAATGTTCTCGACGACGGGATAGAGACGGAAGAGCCGGTCGACGGAGCCGAAGATGAAATTGAAACTTACGAATGCCCTGACTGTCAGCATGAAATAACTGCGAATATGACGGTCTGCCCGAATTGCGGAGTGGGCTTGAGTTTTGAAGTTGAAGAAGTCGAGGAGCAGGAAGAATAGTATATATGGCTGAAGAAACAGATAAGAAAAAACCAAAAGCAACACTCATAAAACACCGGAAGCTGGAAGCTGCCAAGCCGATTGCAGCAGATAGTACACACAAACTTGAGAAAAAGAAGGTTGTGGTTGTTAAGAAAAGGGTTGTTGTAAAGAAAACGCCGAAAGCTGTCCCGGTGGTTCAGGAAAAAGAGAAACCTGTAAAGGTTGAGGCATCAAGCCCTGCTCCCGTAAAAGAACTGGCAGTAGACAAAGCCCCCGTTGAAAAGAAAAAAACGGGATCTTCGGCAGTCGATAAGAAGAAGGCTGTTAAAGATAAAGTGGAAGCTGCAAAACCTGCAGTTTCTGAAAAAACCAAGGTTGAAGAACCCCTGAAAACAACTGCAAAAGCTGAGAAGCCTGAAGTTAAAAAAGAACCGGAAGTCAAGTCTGTCCCCAAAAGCGAGCCACTCCCCGTTGAACGAACCTCATCGGAAAAAATCACTTCCGGAAAAGACACTGTTGCATCACCTCCCAGGAGAGGCGGTGTTCAGGTGCTTGAAACCAAGCGTACCGGTGGGAAAGCCGGTGTTGTTGCCGGCCGTCGTGTAGATGGCGGTTTCAACAGACGTGATGGAGGCCGTGCCGGGAATATGGGCGGACGCCGAGGAGGACCTCCCGGACGTTCATACGAAGGTGGACGAGCTGGAGCACCCGGCAGATCCGGAGGGTACAACCGTGGACCAGGAGCTCCCGGCGGTAGATCCGGTGAGTACAACCGTCCGGGGAGTACCGGCCGTTCCGGAGGCTACAACCGAGGCCCCAGTGGTTCTGGCAGGTCCGGAGGCTACAATAGTGGTCCTGGCAGATCCGGCGGACGCACAGGAGGCGGTAGAGCCGGTAGCGGACGTTCAGGCGGTAGACCAGGCAGTAGATCCGGTGGTAGATCCGGTGGTTTCAACGGCCCTTCAAGCCCACCACCGGCAAGTCGAAGCAAGAAATTCTATAAGGCCAAGAAAACATACGATAAACATAGAGAAGAGCAGGAGAAGCTCTACCATTATTCACGTAAGAAACAGGTGATTCAGGCCAATCCTGTTCCCAAAGAAATTGACATCATGGAAGTGATTACAGTTTCAGAGCTGGCCAGAAAGATGAACCTGAAAGCTTCAGATCTGATTTCCAAGCTTATGGGAATGGGAATGATGGTTACCATCAATCAACAGATTGATGCGGAAACTGCCACAATCCTGGCAAGCGATTATGACTGTAAGGTAAAAATTGTCAGTCTTTACGATGAAACAATCATTGAATCTGCCAGTGATGAGGAAGATGATCTTGTTCACAGACCTCCGATAGTTACCGTAATGGGGCATGTCGACCATGGTAAGACCAAACTCCTCGATGCCATTCGTAATGCTGATGTTGTATCTGGTGAACATGGTGGGATTACTCAGCACATCGGTGCTTATATGGTTCACACACCAAAAGGAAGTATTACGTTCCTGGATACTCCCGGGCATTCCGCATTTACCATGATGCGTGCCCGTGGAGCCAAGGTAACCGACCTTGTAGTCCTTGTGGTTGCTGCAAATGACGGTGTGATGCCCCAGACGATTGAGGCTATTCAGCATGCCAAGGCGGCAGAATCACCGATTATCGTTGCTATCAACAAGATGGACCTTCCCGAGGCCAATCCCGACCGGGTGAAGCAGCAGCTCTCAGAGTACGATCTGATGCCCGAGGACTGGGGCGGTTCTACTCAGTTTGTAGAGTTATCCGCGCTGAAGAATGAAGGAATTGAAAATCTTATTGATATTCTGATTCTTGAATCCGAGATGCTGGAACTGAAGGCAAACTGGAACCGGCATGCTGAAGGTAAGGTTATTGAATCCAAGGTAGACCAGGGTAGAGGCATCGTTTCGACTGTCCTGATTGAAAAAGGGACTCTGAAAATCGGAGATGCATTTGTTGCCGGTATCTTTCACGGTAAAGTCCGGGCGATGTTCAACGACAAGGGAGAAAGTATTAAAGAAGCTACCCCTTCAATGCCAATAGAAATATTGGGCTTTTCCGGTGTCCCTGATGCAGGAGATCCATTCCAGGTTACTGAAAATGAACGGGAAGCCCGTCAATTCGGAAGTAAGCGTCAGGATCTCAAGAAGATGGAAACTGCCAGAAATGTTAAAAAAATAACTTTGGATAACCTCTATGACTCCATTCAGGACGGTGAAGTTCAGGAGTTGAAGGTTATCATCAAAGGTGATGTTCATGGTTCTGTTGAGGCTTTACAAGCCACTCTTGAAAATCTGAGTACAAAAGAAATCCGTCTTGTATGTATACGGGCGGCAGCTGGTGCCATTATTGAAGATGATGTGAATCTTGCAGCAGCCTCTGATGCCATTATTATAGGTTTCCATGTCAGGCCAACGGCAAAAGCTCAGACCATTGCCAACCGTGAAAAGGTTGAAATCCGAAAATATACCGTTATCTATGATGCGGTTGAGGATGTTAAATCCGCTATGGAAGGCATGCTGGCACCGGATTTTGAAGAGCTTACAGTCGGCCAGGTTGAAGTTCGAGAAACCTTTAAAGTTCCTAAAATCGGAACTATTGCAGGTTGTATGGTAACTTCCGGCCGCATAACGCGGAAAAGTCAAATTCACCTGATCCATGAAGGTGTGGAAGTTCACACAGGCGGTCTGGTTTCACTTAAGCGTTTCAAAGAAGATGCCAAGGAAGTTAAAGAAGGTTTTGAATGCGGTATCGGACTTGAGAACTACTCGGATATCCAGGTTGGAGATATCCTTGAGGTGTTTGAGATGAAAGAAGTTGCCAAGAAGCTTGGAGTTCCTGCCAACGATGAATGAAATCCGACTGAAACGGGTGGAAAGCCTGATTCGGGACAAGGTGAGTTCTCTGATTATGATGGGGGAGGTTAAAGACCCCCGGGTAGACAGTACGATAACCCTTACCCGGGTAAAAGCGGCCGGAGATCTGGCCTCAGCCCGGGTCTGGGTTAGTTCTTTCGGCGGTGAAGAAGCAACTCAAAGAGCCGTGAAGGGACTGAACAATGCCGCAGGATTCATTCAATCGAGGTTGGGAAAAGAAATCCACATGAGGAACACACCGAAGCTCTACTTTTCTGCTGATAATTCAATCCGAGAAGGTCTGATGGTAAATCAACTGATAGATGAAGTTGTTTCAAGTACTTCTCATGAAGATGACGGGGTGAATTAATCCTGTCTTCTGCAATTTCCGGCCTTTTTTTATTGGATAAGCCTGCCGGTATTTCCAGCTTCTCGGCACTCGGATCTCTTAAAAGAAATCTTGGAACAGGAAAGGTGGGCCATGCCGGAACGCTGGATCCGTTTGCAACTGGACTGCTATTGGCCCTGTCCGGCAAACTTACCAGATCGGTGTCTCTTCTCTCGGATATGGATAAAGAATACGAGGCTGTGTTCCGATTCGGTGAGGAAACGGACACTCTGGATACTGAAGGAAATGTAATCGCCGAAGCTCCAGTTCCCGAATACTCGTCTATTCAAAAATCAGTTGTTGTATTTTCAGGAACGATCACCCAGATACCACCTGCATTTTCCGCCATTAAAATTAACGGCAAAAGAGCCTATTCCAGCGCTCGAAAAGGCTTGGATGTGGAAATGCCGGAACGTCAGGTTCAAATCAGAAGTTTTGAACTGCTTAACTGGAACCCGCCAGACCTGGGCGTGAAAATCAGGTGTTCAAAAGGAACATATATCAGGTCTGTTGCCAGGGATCTGGGTCTTGAATCCGGAAGCAGAGCTTTTTGCCGGTCTCTCCGAAGAACAGCTATCGGCCCTTTTTCTGTTGATAATGCACTTCCCCCTGAAACTATAAAGCAAAATAATGGTCTGCTTCCGGTGGATTTTTTTCAATCAATAGGTGTGTGTGTCAAGACAGTTCCTTTAGACATTGCCGGCAGATTGAGACAGGGTTTCCCCGTTTCCAGACTCTCCATTCCTCTTTCTTCAGAAGACAGGCTGACTCTTTTTACAGATGATAATGGGATCCCGGCAGCCCTTATGGAATTAAAAAATGAAAAACTTCATTATAGTATCGTTTTTTAACAACTTCAGTTAATCTCTATTCTTCTTACTCATAGTGAATTACTTCAATTTTAAAGACCTTGACTCTACCCTTGGATTCATGTCAATTTGGCACAGCAAAAAAATGAATTGAACAGGGCCCTGGGGTTCTGATTTTTACGGGAGGCAAATAGGGCATATTCAGCCCTGCTTCCCTTTGAATCGGTACAACTCCCCCGGATGGCAAAGAATCGACCCGGTCCGATGTATTCGGCCGGTAAACGGTAGAGATACCGTATTTTTTCTCAAAGTGAGGACTCGCACATGTCTCTCAGCAAGGACGACAAAGCCACCATTGTGGCTGATTTCGGCAAGGACGGCAAAGACTCCGGTTCAACTGAAGTACAGATTGCCCTTCTTACAAAGCGTATCGAAGATCTTAAATCACATTTCGATGATCACAAAAAAGATCACGCCTCAAGGCGTGGACTTCTGAAGATGGTCGGCCAGCGCCGGCGTCTTCTCCGCTATCTCAAGCGGACCAACCTGGAAGGTTACCGGGCATTAATTGCCAAGCTCGGCCTCCGGAAATAAAACAAGGATAATACATGCATACAGCAAAAATCAGGATAGGTGATGAAGACCTCATCCTTGAAACCGGCAAGATTGCAAAACAGGCCAATGGATCGGTACTTGCCCGTTACGGCGGAAGTACTGTTCTTGCAACTGTCTGTTGCAGCTCGGATACCTCAGAGGGACTCGATTACGTTCCCCTGATGGTTGATTACAATGAACGTTACTATTCCGCCGGTAAAATACCCGGGGGATTCATTAAAAGAGAAACACGTCCTAAAGACAAGGAAATCCTTGTCTCCAGGTTGATTGACCGGCCTATGCGACCTCTTTTTGATAAGAGATTCGGCCGTGATATTCAGGTTATTCCCATGACTGTTTCCACGGATCAGGTACACACACCTGATGTCGTGGGTATGATGGCTGCCTTCGCCTCTGTGATGATTTCCGATATACCCTTCAACGGCCCTGTGGCCGCAATCCGTATCGGATCTGTTGACGGTGAACTCATCGTCAATCCCACATTTCAGCAACTTGAAAAAGCAGAACTTGATGTTATTGTTGCCGGTAACAATGACGGCATCGTAATGGTGGAAGGTGGAGGTTCTGAAGTATCAGAAGAGAGAATGCTTGAAGCTCTCAGCCATGCTGAGGGTATTTTAAAAGACCTCTGTAAATTTCTTGTCGATTTTGCCGCTGAAGCCGGTAAAGAGAAACTGCCTCTTCCTGAGGATTTCGCTCCTCTGGGTTTTGAAGATGAAGTGAAAGCAGCAGCTGAACCTCTTTATCAGGATGTGATTTTCCTTTCCGACAAGTTTGCACGATCCGGCGGTGCCAGAGATGTAAAAAACAAACTCATCGAACAGTTTGCCGATAGGATAGAAGCCTACGGTGAGAATGGTATGACTGTATTCAAGGCTCTTCTCGGTAAAATACATTCCGGGATTATGCGGAAGTCCATTGTGAATGAGGGTAAAAGATGTGACAGCAGAACACCCATCGAAATCCGCCCTATTACAACTGAAATCGGTTTACTTCCACGGGCACATGGTTCATCCCTTTTTACCCGGGGTGAAACACAGTCCATCGGCGTAGTCACTCTGGGCAGCACCTACGATGAACAGATTTTTGACGACATCGACGGCGACCGCCGCTCAAGTTTTATGCTCCACTATAACTTCCCCCCTTATTCAGTGGGTGAGACCGGGAGAACAGGAACAGGACGCCGGGAAATCGGTCATGGACATCTGGCTCAGAGAGCTATCGAACCCATACTTCCTTCCAAGGACAAATTCCCCTATACCATCAGAATTGTATCCGAGATTACAGAGTCCAACGGTTCTTCGTCCATGGCGACGGTCTGCAGTGGATCAATGAGTCTTCTGGCAGCCGGTGTTCCCATTAAAACACCGGTAGCCGGTATAGCCATGGGTTTGATCCAGGAAGATGGAAAGAATGTTGTTCTTTCGGATATTCTCGGTGAAGAAGATCATATGGGTGATATGGACTTCAAGGTTACCGGAAGTGAGAAGGGCATTACAGCCTTCCAGATGGATATCAAGATTTCAGGTATCAGTATTGCTATTATGACAACTGCCTTGAACCAGGCTCGTGACGGAAGGCTGCACATCCTCGGTGAGATGGCAAAAACCATCAGCCAGCCCTCTGAAGCAATCAGTGAATTTGCACCTGCGGTTGTTACTTATACCGTTGATGTGGATAAGATTGGCGCTATCATCGGACCCGGAGGTCAGAATATAAGAAATATCAGTGAAACCTCAGGATCCAAAGTGAACATTGACGATGATGGAGTTGTTACTATCTTTTCAAAAGACGGTAAAAAAGGTGCTGATGTCGCTCTGAACATGGTTAAAGCCCTGGTTGAAGATCCGGAAGTTGGAACCATCTACAAGGGAACGGTAAAACGTCTTATGGATTTTGGTGCATTTATCGAGATTCTTCCCGGTAAAGAAGGACTCTGTCATATTTCCAAGCTCTCTAAAGAACGGGTTAATTCCGTTGAAGAGGTACTCAAAGAGGGACAGGAAGTCAGTGTAAGACTCGTTGAAGTCGACCGTATGGGACGATTGAACCTCAGTATAGTAGACGCGGATAATCCCGACTGGAAACCGGCTCCCGGTTCTGGGAGACCCGGTGGCGGACGTCCATCCGGCCCCCCCAGGAGACCAAGGCGCTAGCCATAGCGTTAGTTTCTGTATAACCATACAGCCATCGGAGACCTTAGTGCTCCGATGGTTTTTTCTATTCAGCCGGAGGATGTTTTGATTGAAAAAAATAAACCTGTGGTTTTATTTACAGGTAAACCGGAAATGGCGCCTGCTTATGCCACCGGGTATGCGGCAGGAGCAGATTTGAAAGCGGATTTGATTGCCCCGGTTGATATCAAACCTGGAGAACGCCTGATTGTTCCCACCGGAATCCATATGGCCATACCCCCGGGTTATGAAGGCCAGGTTCGCCCCAGATCCGGTCTGGCCTTTAAAAAAGGTCTTACCGTTCTTAACAGTCCGGGAACCATTGATGCTGATTACCGTGGTGAGGTTAAGGTTATTCTCGTTAATCTGGGCCATGAAAAGGTAAGTCTTTCTCCTGGAGAGCGAATTGCCCAGCTGATTATTGCCGAAGTTTCTTCAGCAGTGTTCACTCTCAGCAGAGAACTGCCGGATTCCGATCGGGGCAGCGGAGGATTCGGGTCCACCGGAGCATGAGGAATTACTGCTGTCAGAAAAAAGGAGAAACGGCTTGTTTGATGTTTCTCTTGAGTGCGGCAGCTTTGATTTTCTTTTCATGTACGACTGAAACAGTACTATCTGACACAGCTGAGAGCCCAGATGAAACAGAAGTACACAATCAATCGGTTGCTGCTGCAGAAATACCCTTTATTTCTGAGACTGACAACATCGATGATCCCTTAAAGTCAAAAACAACTCTGGAAGAGGTGAGTCTGTTATGGCATGCGGGATTTCACGACGATGCCCGCCTGCGTTTTAACGCTGAAAACACAGATAAAGATGATGAATGGCATCTCTGGCGGGGCAGACTGTTTATAGAGCAGTGGAGCGGTTCAGATCTGGGACTTGCCGGAGAGAATATTTCTGCCTTGTTAAGTGATAATGATGATATATGGGCTGGAACCTGGACCGGTGGGGTAATAAGATTTTCAGTCCCTCTGGGGACACCTACCGTCTGGGATCCGGGTTTACCCTCCCTGGCTGTAAGAACAGTCAACCGTATACTGTCTGACAATGGAGTTGTCAGGGTTCTCAGGTATGCATCTCTGGAGAGGTATAACAAGAGAAGCGGAAAGTGGTTCACAGAGACCGATCTTCCAGCTTCAGATCGTCTGCAGGATCTTTGTATCATCAACAATAAAACCTACCTTGCAACCCTGGGTTATGGTCTATGGGTGAAGACAGGAGTCAACTGGCAGAAAATCGATTATCCGGGCTTGTTTATCAACCGTCTTGAAGAGGGTGATGACGGTGAGCTGTTAGTCGCAACTATGGACATGGGTCTTTTTCTTTACGATACAAACAATCACAGCTGGACACAGCCGCCCTCCGGCCGAATCAGTGAGAAAAATATCACCTCTCTGATTCGGGAAGGAAAATACATTATCGGTGGTACTTACGGGAATGGCGCCTTTATCTGGAACACCGATAACTCAGATGTTAAAACTTTCAATAGGGATACTCTGGGAGACCCCTGGGTACTTGCCGTTGCAGGAATTGGGCATCACTTTTACTTCGGAACTTTTGGATCCGGCCTGAACGTACTTGATATTAAATCAGGGGAATGGGACCGTATCAGTCTGGCTGAGGGAATCTCATCTGCGGATATTGCAAGTCTGATAAAAGATAATGAAGGTAATCTCTGGGCCGGGACACTGGGAGGTGGTATTATCAGAGTATCCGGCAGCATCTATGATGATTAGAACTTATCGAACACTTAACAGATATATCAGCTCCGAATTCCTTTTCTCCTTTCTGGTGAGTTTTCTCTTTTATTTTTTGATTTTTTTTCTCAATCAGCTCCTGCTCATGGCACAGGGGATACTGGCAAAAGGGATACCCCTGGGATCCGTATTACTGCTGATGCTGTATTCTCTACCTTCGTTTATTACTTTGTCCGCCCCGTTTGCCACGCTTACAGCGGCATTAATGGCGTATGGCCGATTTTCATCGGACAATGAGATACTGGCCATGAGAAGCGCCGGTTTCAGAAGATATTCCATATTCAAACCGGTACTTGTATTTGGGATTGTTATTTCATTGATGTCTTTCGGTGTTAACGATGTGCTGCTGCCGGCCGGAACAAAGGCTTTTCAACGATTGTGGCTGGAATTGAGTCTGACTCATCCGGGGCTGGAGCTTGAGGCATATTCTGTAAGGTCTTTCAGACAGTCAATTCTGGTAACTGGAGCTATCGACAATCAAGGTATTCATCCGATGATAATAATAGAAAGGGATAACGACGGAAATCGAAGAACTATAATGGCCCATCTTGCCTCACCTGAGATACGCGCTAATAAAGGTGGATTCCCCGGATTCAGAATGAATAAAGTGTTCTCTCTGACACCGAGTTCCCGGAACTTTGATGAATGGACCTGGGCTGATGCGGATTTTATGGATTACAGACTTCTGTCCAATACCTCTTCAATTCTGGATCAGCAGGCCGGACCTGCAAATATGAGGGTTTTTGCGATTCTTGATGTCATAAAAGAAAAGACTGCCCGGCATAATGAAAGGCTGTCTGCTCACCGTAAGGCCCTGAATGAAAGCAGGTTTAAATTATCCCTGGAGTACGCCGCCATGGCTATCGGCGGATCGGAACAGAGGAGAGCGTCATCGGGTTTGATTATCAGGACTGCGGGGTCGGTTATGGAAATGGAAAGATCCAAACCTGTTGATCATTCTCTTCAAATCTGGAAGCTCGAGTTTTATCAGAAATTTGCAATTCCCTTTGCCTGTATTCCGTTTGTTGTTCTGGCTTTTCCTCTGGGATTGGCTGCAAAGAGAAGCGGACGAGCGGTGGGATTTTTTATCGGACTTCTTTTAACCTCCTTTTACTGGAGTCTACTTGTTCTGGGACGTTCTCTGGGCTTAAGGACTGAGATATCTCCTTTTCTGGTTATGATTGTTCCTGATATACTGCTGCTGGGGGCGGGACTTATTCTCTACTTTCAGAGATCTAAAGTATGAAAACATTCAGTAGGCTATTACTAAAAGAGTTTATTCCCTTTTTGCTGCTCGGAATTCTTTTTTTTACATTGATACTCGTCCTTGCAGATATATTTACAAATCTATGGCGTTACCTTAATCGTGATGTACCCTTCTCACAGGCCATTATTATCAGCTTTCTCTACGGGCCGAAAGCTTTAAGTTACGCACTACCGATCGGTACGATGTTTGCCGCTGCTTTTGCTCTTGGAAATCTTGGTGCCAGAAATGAACTTATCGCTGTATTCGGATCCGGTGTTCCTCTCGCCAGGTTTGTTCTTCCGATACTGGTTATTGCCGGTATTCTCAGCGCAGTGAGTTTTATTATTGAGGATAGGTTTGCAATACCTATGATGAAGGAGCGGAATCAGTTATCTAAGGAACTGCTGGGTATTCAGGATTCAAAAAACCGTTCCAGGGCGGTTGCTATCGCAAGAGAAGGTCATGTTATATATTATGCCGATTATTATAATGATGAGAGAAGCACACTGAGCGGTTTGACGGTGATACGCCTTGATGAAGAGAATAGATTTTTAAAACGAATTGATGCCCAGAGAGCTACTTGGGACGGCAGTGGAACTTGGCTTTTAGAGGAATGCAGGGTTTTTACAAATGATGGATTCGGTGGAATTGTTCAGGAACGGTACGAAAGATACCGTGACGATCAGGTTGATGAGGAACCGGGAACTTTCAGCCTTGATACCCGGGAGCTTGTGGAAATGAATGGAAACGAAGCCAGGCAGTGGATACAAACCCAGAAAAAAGCCGGTCTGCCTTACAAGGCCTATCAAGCGGAATACTATCAGCGGTATACAACGGCATTAACTCCTTTCCTTGTGGTTCTTTTTGCCGGAGCACTGGGCGGGCGTTTTAAAAGAAATGTACTGCTGATGAGCCTTCTGGCAAGCCTGGGTCTTTCAGCGGCCTGGTACATTATCAGAATGATTGCCACTCTGATTTCACAGATCGGGATTGTATCTCCGCTGCTTGGTGCTGTTGTGCCTTACATCGGATTTCTTGCACTGGGTATCTGGCTGTTCAGATATGCAAAAACATAAATACAGGATTTTTTATGATAACAATCACCGCTTCAGACCCGGATTGCAGAGCGAGAACCGGGATACTCCATCTGCCCAAAGGAGATGTCCCTATTCCGGCGTTTATGCCGGTAGGCACCAATGGTACAGTTAAAGCCATACTTCACAGTTCTCTTGAAGAGATTGGTTATCCCTTGATACTCGGGAATACCTACCATCTTTATCTGCGGCCGGGTACTGAAGTGATTGGAAAATACGGAAGTCTGCATAAGTTCTCGTCGTGGAAGGGCAATATTTTGACAGATTCCGGCGGCTTCCAGGTTTTCTCGCTCTCTTCATTCAGAAAAATCAGCAGTGATGGAGTTACGTTTCAATCACACATTGACGGATCCAGGCACCATCTTACCCCTGAGAAAGTAGTGGAAATACAAACCCTCCTGGGCAGTGATATTCAGATGCAGCTTGATGTCTGCACTGAACCGGGAATTAATAAAAAAGAAGCATTGAAAGCTCTTGAGCTGACAACTGAGTGGGCTAAACGCGCAAAGCAAAAACGTTCAGAGCAGGATGAACACTATAAGGGTTCCCTGTTTGGAATTGTACAGGGAAATTTCTATAAAGAGTTGAGAGAACAAAGTGCCGGTCAGCTTACAGAACTCAACCTGCCGGGTTATGCCATCGGTGGATTATCAGTCGGCGAGGAACCTGAGGTTTTCAATGAATATCTTCACTTTACCGCTCCTCTTCTACCGGATGAAAAACCAAAATATGTGATGGGTATAGGCACTCCTGATTACATGCTCGAAGCCATGGAGGCCGGAATAGATCTTTTTGACTGTGTCTATCCAACCAGAGTTGCCAGAAATGGAACTTGTTTTACTCTGGAAGGTATGCTCAACCTTAAAAATGCCCGATTCAAGGATGATATGAACCCTATCGATAATGAATGCCGCTGTTCAACCTGCAGCCGTTATACCCGAGGATACCTCCGCCATCTTTTCAGCGCCCGGGAGATACTGGGCCCCATGCTGGTAACACATCACAATCTCCATTTTCTTTATTCCATGATGGAACAGGCCAGAGCCTCTATCGCTGAAGGAAGATTTATGGCTTTTAAAAAGTCATTTATGGAAAGATTCAGGGGAATGGTTTGAAGGATAGCATCAATCACAAGAGTGACGTTTCCACCGCACTGGTGATGTGCTGCACCCTGGTAAGCCGAATACTCGGTTTTGTTCGAACCGCGGCCATCGGTGCCCTCTTCGGCGCCGGTGGTGCCGCGGATGTTATTAACCTGGTGTTTAACATTCCCAATAATCTGAGAAAACTGCTGGCTGAAGGAGCCCTGTCTACAGCTTTTATCCCGGAGCTTTCCCGGGAAATAGCTGAGGACTCCACCGGTCGTGGTTCCCGTCGGCTGACACAGTCAGTTCTCGGTTTACAGGCACTCATTATTTTACCCATTTTGCTTATTGCACTGATTTTTCCGGATCAAATTTTATTCTTTTTTGAAAAATTTGATAACCCGCAGAAAAAAGAACTCAGTATTATTTTATTCCGATGGATAATGCCGTATCTTCTGTTTGTTTCCGTAAGCGCCATTATGATGGCGGTTCATAATACTCATGACAGATTTTTTGTTCCTGCTGCCACCCCCATTGTTTTTTCTATTTGTGTAATCGGGTCTATGCTTCTCTGGTACAGGCAATGGGGACCTCTGTCCATTGGCTTTGGAGTTCTTTTAGGCGGACTGGCACAGATTCTGGTTCAATTCCCCAGTTACAGCGGTCTTGGTTACAGTTTGTTACCGTCTTTGAAGTTTAAAAATCCTGCATTCAGGCGGGTTATGCGTAAGTGGGCCCCGATGCTTTTAACCTCATCCCTTTTTGCTGTTAATAATCAGGTGGCAATGCTGCTGGCGTCTTTTCTACCGGATAAAAGCACCTCTTCCCTGGCCTATGCTATTGTCTTTTTTCAATTGCCTTTCGGTATATTTTCAGCATCGATTACGACAGTCCTTTATCCCCGGATGAGCCGGCAGGCGGTATCCGGGGATAATGCGGGTCTACTTGAAAGTTTAAGTTTCGGATATAGAAATCTCTGGGCACTACTGGTACCATCAGCATTGGTTCTGATAATGCTGGGAGAACCTATTGTCTCAATTGCGTTTCAACGTCGAGCTTTTACCTTCAGTGATACCGTTCTGACTGCCAGAGTATTGGCTGCATACGCTGTTGGAATGCCGTTTATCGGTCTATTTAATATCACCCAGAGATCTTTATACGCAATGGGGGAGGTACGCAAACCTCTTTACTGTGCCATGGGCACGGTTGCACTGGATATTGTTTTATCTGTAATTTTTGTTTTTTTCACAAACGGAAGCAGCGTATCCCTTGCATGGGCTAACTCTATTTCCTTTATCTTTGGATCAATTCTGCAATTCTATGTAATGCACCGCATCTCCGGTTTCAGGATTGACAGATTAACGTTCAAAACCTTCTTTAAGGTTCTCACGGCAGTATCCGCTGGGGTGTTGGTGATTCTATTATTCTATAGAATCATGGGAACAGGATGGTGGCAGACCGGCAGCAGCTGGAAAGGCCTGGGACTTCTATTCCTGGCTGGAGTTTGTGTTTCCGGTACGATTTTGGCTTTATATGCTTGGATGAAAGTGGAAGCTCTGTCGATAATACTCAGAAAGAGGGGCATATGAAGATAAAAATAATAGGGATACTTCTGGCCGTAATTATATCTTCACCTTTAATCTATCCTCAGGAATCCGTAGATGAGGTCAGTTCACAAAAAAGTTCGGAGCCGGAAGTGGACCGGAGAGAGGAAATTATTCTGTACGGTATTGATGATGAAGTTAAAACTGTACTTTCAGACCTTCAACGGGAAAAGATCGATAAATACAATGAACTTCTACTGAGCGTTATTCAGGAAACCAGAAATACGGATATTATTCAGGCAATATACAGACTCTGGGATGATACCTCCTATAAGGACGGTCTTGCCGTTGCCCGGGAGGAACTGAATAAAGTTCTGGAGGATGAAGATTTTGATTCCACCACAGTTCAGTCGGCGATCGCATTTATTGCCGATCAGAAAGATATCGAGTCTCTGCCGCTGCTCTATAAACTGAGCGATGAAAGGGATTCCCGCCTGGCGGCGTCATCCATCAGAGCCCTCGGGAAAATACATCAAGTTGAAGGCAGTGAGGAACTAACTGAAGGTAATGAGGCCATGCTGTTAGAGCGTCTTAAGAAAGAAGACCCCATTGCTGAAGACGATCTTGTTGCTGCTCTGATCGTTACTTTGGGGGAACTGCGTTATCAACCTGCAGCCGATGAGCTTTCTGGGATTGCAGAAGACAGTGGAGCTTCAGCAGGACATAGACGGTTAGCCTGTGTATCACTGGGAAAGATAGGCCGCACTGTGGATTATGAAATTGTAGAACGTATTTTCTTTGAGTCTGAGGATGCAACTCTACGGTCCTATGCTCTGGCCGGACTTGCAGAATTCCCCGATCAGGATACTGCCGAAATTCTGATTCAGGCTTTAAAACGTGACTCCTTCTGGAGAATCCGCGTAACCGCTGCAGAGAAACTCGCAGAAAAGAACGGCGATGGTATTGATGAGCTGCTGCGTTACAAAGCTTCGAACGATCCTGTTACCCAGGTTCGTATTGCATCATTGAAAACTTTAGGGTTATCCGGAGAGTCTGATAATTTCAAATATCTTCTGGATTTTTTCAAGAACAACAGAAATGGTACAGATGTAAGACTTGCTGCGTTATCGGTACTTACAAACAATAAAATCCCCGGTACAAACGATGCAGTAAACTCTGTGATGGATGAGCTGTGGGAGAAGGATGAAGGCAGGTTCCTGGAGTTCGTCTGCCGTGATCTATCCAGAATTGATTGGGTTGAATTAGGCCCTATATACCAGAGAATGCTCTCACACAGCAACTGGTTGAATCAAATCTATGGAATCCGCGGAATCCGAAGGAACAGCATTCAAACTCTTCAAGGAAGTGTGAACGAAATGGACAGGGACGGTGTTGACAGCAGAGTCCGCCGGGAAGTGACTACCGGAAAGTGAAAGAACCCCGAAGCCATGAGCTCCGGGGGCCTTTCTATAATAACGAAAACCGTCAGCCGATATTTACTGGCTGTACATCTTTAATCTTGAACTTGTACTGTCTGTCATTTATCTCGAACTCTAAGGTACTGCCTGTTTTCTGTCCTATAAAAGCACTGCCGAAAGGTGAAAGATAGGAAATAATCCTGTCCGAAGGATTGGATTCCCACGGCCCGAGAAGGGTGTATTCCTCTTCCTTGTTGTCCACAAGATCCTCAAGGGTAATAACTGTCCCGAAACCGGCTTTATCAGCTTCTCTGTCATCCTCAGAGAACAGACGGACTCTCTCCAATTCATCCTTGAGTTTCCCGACCTGTATCTGCAGATTTTCCTGTCTTTCTTTACCGGCTTTGTATTCTGCATTTTCACTGAGGTCGCCAAGTTCAATTGCGGCTCCGATTTCCTTGGAGTTTTTGGGAATCTCAATTTCTACAATATTTTTCAATTCTTTTTTTCTGGCAGTAAAACTGGATTGAGTGGCAAAGAAATAGCGGCTGGACGAAGTTGTAATAGGTTCGGTGCTCTTCTTTTCTCCGTAAAAATGTATACCCGGGAATGTTTCCTGAACAACAGTTTTAAGATCCCTTTTGAGAACAGGATCCAACTGGTCTATATCTTCAAGCAGAGTAAACACTCTCACTGCCGATCCCTTATCGCCATTTACCAGGAAATTCTGAAGCTGACCTTCTTTAAAAAGGAAGCTTTGAACCTGACGGTTCAGTTTTCTGTTGTAACTGACTTCTCTCTTGCTTTCGATATCGTTAAATGTTAAATCGAGAAGACGTATCATATTGATGAGTATCTTCTCAACTTTAACACCGATTTCAACCAGCCAGGGGCTGTCTACCGAATGTCTGGCCACCCATATAAGGCCCTCACGGTATTCCCTGAAATGCTCGATTATCTGTTCAAGTTTCGCCAGAACTTCTTTTTTATATCCAGCTGTTAAAAGCTCATCAAGCATGGAACGGGAAAGCTGTATCGGGAACAGGGTAAGATAGACTTCCTCCCACTGTTCAACATCCTGGTGAACGGCAGAAAGGAAATCTTTCCGAAGCTCACCATCCTCAAGCTGGGTAAAAAGTTCCATCGGATCCTCAATATCACTCCAAAGCTCTTTGAAGCCCCAGTCAAGTCCTGGATTCAGAAATGGATAGGTATTACTTAAGTGAGTTACAAAAAGATAGCTGGCTACTACCTGTACGGAAACATTGCCGGACTTGAGAAACGCTGTAAAATAATCAAACATTTCAGCAAAGAATTCTGATGCAGGATCGCTATTATCAAGAAAATCCCTGACTGCTTGAATCTTTCCGAAAATATTCTTTTCAGCTTTAAACTGATTAAATGTTTTTTCCTCAAAGCTCATAGGCTTATCCCGGACTACAAACTTATCGAGTTTATCGGGAACATTCCCGAAAATGGAATCCTGCTTTAAAGTCTTCCGGGCTTCAGGACTCCATGTAGACCACTCACTGGCGGTTAATATTGTGGGTACAAGTTCAGCTTTAATTTTCTTCATATCCGCCACATTGCCGAAACTACGGATTATGGTCTTAAGTGCCCAGGGTTTGTCTTCTTTAATCTTTTTTTTCAGTTTTTCCTTGGAGTGAATACTCTTTAATACCCAAATATGATCTTTACTGAGGCTTTGTAAAGCTCCGACAGCCATTTTCAAAGACATGGGGTGGGAGCGTTTTTTAGCAAAATCAATTATGATATCATCACCCTTGATTTCCTTTATAATCCCAACGCCCCAGGTTTTATGAAAAACAAAACTACCGGCATCAAATGAAATATGCTTTTCGAAATCCGCTATGGCTTCAAGCACGTTTCTCCAGTTCTGGTTCAGATTCGATAGTCTGATATACTCATCAATCTGGCTATGATCGGAGTGCAGGGCTTTGAAACACTCAATAATTTCGCCTCTGGCCCAGTTGTTGCGGCCGTCATAATTGAGAATACGCTTAAGCACCTCAATTGCTGTTTTCCATTCTTCACGCTCTTTAATGGCGGGGTAAAGCTCTTCGAGGAGGCTGATAGCCCGTTCTACACTCATTGATTTGGCTACTTTTTTCTCAATAAGAAAAAAGAATTCGTAATCATCAACACCATGCTCTACGAGTTTTTGCCAGATGTCACGTACCTGACTGAATTGGTTCTTGTTGACGTATCGATGAATGGCTTTTCGGAAATATAGGATGGCACCTTCGATGTCCCCGTTCTCTTCACGTTTTTCAGCAAGCCGCCTCACCATATCAGTTTCTGAATAGTCAACTTTTATGATTCTTTCCCATATCTCGTGCATTTGTTCCGGTTGATTGAGATGCTCAAGGGTTTCAGCAAGGGTACGCAGTGCTTCCTTGTTTTCTCCGAAATCAAGGATGCGCCGGCAGAGATACTCTACAGCGGTCCATTTATGATTATCCGTAAAAATACCAATGAGGTTCAGCAGATGAGTATCATCCACCTGTTGTTTGCTTAACGAGATAACCCCGGAGATATAAAGGGCCACAATACTGTTTTTTGTATGTTCAAGGTGCTCATCACAAATGCCCTGAACCTCATCCTGAACACCATTGGCGATTACGGAGTCAATAACGCCGTCAAGTTCCTGGAAGTTGCTTATGGCATAATCATTGAGCGTTGCCCTGGTCCATTTTTCCTCATTAAGCATTCCGCTGATATTTTCTATAATCTTTTCAGGCATGATGCCTCCCCATATGTATTTCAAACACGATTTTTCTGTTAATCGAAATAAGTTCGATAAATTGCCGGTGATAAAAGTTTGATTTCCATCAGAACCTCATCTACTGCCGGCCTGCCTGCCCCGGTAAACTGATAATGATCAATTAACCTGAAATAGTGGTTAATCAATTTTGGTGTCAGCCTCCCGAGCTTATCGCCATCGGCGATCTCATTCTTTAATGAGTAAATTCTCTGTTTCAGCTTGCCGTACTCGACAGGTCTGAGTTCCCTTTTTATATCCAGGACACCCCAAATAGAGCCGAAAACCGGCAGCCATTCAGCAAATCCGGGATCTCCAATATCCCGCTCTTTTTCGAGACGTTCAATCAACCGTAGAAAAAGAGGTGAATGAATTTCATCCAGCTCAATACTTCCGGCGTCAAGAAACATTGCCTCCCGCATCAGGACTTTTGCCGGCTGGGACTCGCCAATCAAGGCATAGGTATCAGCTAACTCTGCAAGCAATCGGGAATCTTCTTCCCCGGCCATTCTCACAGCCTCTTCAAAAGTCGTGATGCTCTCTTCGTACCGGCCCAGTGCCTTACGGCATCGGCCGGCCTGGAGCATAGCTTCAGAATCTGAAAAATCAGAAGCATGCTTCAGGTAATATGTCAGGGCATTGTTATGTACCCATCTTTTCAGCCGGGCCGATCCCTCATCCAGAGGATGGTTGAAACCGGTCCGATAACTGCATTGATAGTGATGCCATTGCCGGCGGAGGTAATCTCCCCGATCCCCATCACTTTTAAGTTTCTCAAGACTTTGCAGTCTCTGATCCCAGTATCCGCAGGCACGAAGTGCCGAGCATACTTCACTATTCTCGAAATCCAGCTTATGAGCCTGGTCGAGGAATTCCCTGGACTTATTGAATTCACCGGTTTCGAAGTATTGGTAACTCTCGGTTATCAGTTTCTTAATCTCAGAGCTATGCTCATTCTTTACCGGTATCACTTTATAATGGCCCTTTTATCAGTATATCCAAAGGAGAAAGTGATAGTCAATAAACGGAGGGTATTGGATGTAATGCCCAGTCAATCTATAATCCTTTTTATGACGGATAGAAAGAGTATTATAGCACCATCGGTGCTGGCGGCAGATTTCAGTGATATCGGCAAGGCTTTAAAACTTGTGGAATCAGCGGGTGCCGAGTGGGTTCATCTTGATGTTATGGATGGATGTTTTGTACCGCCGATAACATTCGGGGCACAAATGGCTGCAGCGATAAGATCTGGAACTGATCTTCCACTGGATACACATCTTATGACCGCAAATCCCGGTAAACATCTGGAAGCATTTATGAAAGCCGGTGTTGACCGTTTTACTTTCCACATTGAAGCAGAAATTCACGCTCATCGGCTGATTGGAGAAATACATAAAAGCGGTGCCAAAGCGGGTATTGCGATAGTACCTTCCACCCCTGTCTCCTTGATATCCGAACTGCTGGGTTATATCGATCAGGTTCTGGTTATGACTGTAAATCCCGGCTGGGGAGGACAATCGATGATTATGAGTACACTGAACAAAGTCAGAACCCTTAATGAAATGAGAAAAGCTGGAGCCGGGGAATATAAAATATGTATTGATGGAGGGTTTACCGGGTATACAGCTCAGGAAACCTGGGATGCCGGCGTTGATGCCGCAGTGATGGGATCCGCATTTTTCAACGCAAAGAACCCTGCTGATGCATTGAGGGAATGCCGGCCACGATAAGGAATATTCGAGGATTTTAAGTCTAAGTCGCCGATAAAAAACTAGAGGGGAGAAGTATGAACCGGATAACCAGCCTGATATTTCTTTTTTTCCTGTCTGTGACTGTTCTGTCTGCACAGGAAACTGCCGGCGATATTGCACTCAATCAGGGTCTGGACGATATGAGAAACGGTCGAATTGATTCGGCAGCATCAATATTCAGAGATATCATAGGTGACAGTTCCTTGAAATCTTATTTTCCGGAAGCTTTATATTGGCTCATAAAATCCGATATTGCTCTTGAAAATTATAATGAGGCATCCAGGGCTGCCGATGGGTTTCTCTCCAATTATCAAAAACATCCTTACTTTGAGGAAATCACATATCACCGGGGAAGGCTTCTTTTTTTAGAGAAAAATCCAGACAGTGCTATTGTAGCCCTGGGTGATTTCGTAGAATTATATCCGGATTCGGATTTCCGCTCTTCAGCTTTTTACTGGATAGGGGAATCCCTCATGGCCCTTGGACGCCTTGAGGAAGCTGATGCCGTATTTTCCGAGCTGCTCAGTCAATATCCTTCCAGCATTAAAAGAGAAGCGGCCCGGTACCGCCGCAGTGAAATCTCACTACTTTATAGAGAAAGAGAATTACTGGATCTATTGAAGTGGAGTCATGAGGAGTACCTCCGGGACAGTGAAGATTTCTATCGCCGGGAAGCGGAGTATAAAGGACAAATAGCGAGTTTCCGATCCTCTCAAAGTGATAACAACCATTCGAAGCGGTTGCTTATGGAGAAAGCACAGCTTCTTGATATAAAAAGCTTTTACATTAATGAACTGATGAGGCTGTACAATGATCAGTAAAATATTTAAAACATCCTCTCTGATAATGTTTATGCTTGTTTTATTCTCTACTGCGGGAAATGTATTTTCCTACACTATTGAAGTGGATGATGATAACAAAGGGGCTTTTTTTACCGTCTCTGCTGTTTCGGCTGATAACGATCAGCGTTATTCACTTTGGGACGATGACAGTAACAGCAGTAGCTGGATACTTGATATTAATGGAGTCTTTGTCGCCCCTATGGAAAATGGATGGATAAGAGATTATCATAAGTCCGGAGAAGTCTATAAGCTTCAGTATTCCAATAGGTCCTATTCTTTTGAGAATGAGGCGGTTGTTTCATCCTCCGGCAGCTATCTTCTTTTTACCGCCATATTTACTAATAACAGCAGTGAACAGCTGAAGTTTGCACCGAGGCTCCTTCTGGATACATCTCTTGGAGAAGAAACCGGTTTGCCTTTCGTATTGCCCGATGGCAGTTTTATCACTACAGAACGGTACTATGAAGGTTCAAAAATTCCCGAATGGATCGGCAGCATCAGGAGCAGTGGTGTCCCTGCTCTATATATTTTTATGGAGAAAGGCATCGGAGACCGTCCTCAGTCTGTTATTATGTCAAACTGGCTGAGGCTGAAACAAAGTACTGAGGACTTCATTGTTGAAGAGGGCCGCAGTTTTGATAATTTACCGTTTTCTGAGGCTGACAGTGCATTGATGCTGAAGTTCAGCGGGAAAAAATTGCAGCCCGGCGAGACGATGACGGTTAAAATAATTCTTGGTTTGAATCCGAATCAACCCGGGCCGGAAGCCTTCATCGGCCCCGTTTCCGACTCTGTAGACTTTGAGAAGGAACAGTTCAGACTCAGAGAGTATACTCTGAAAGAAAGGCTTACAGAGGTAGATACCGCTCTTGATAAGATTAATAATCTGCTTGAGGACGAGAGTCTCATATCCGATGAAGCTGTTTTAGATATAGAATTGAGTACGGCAAACCAGGAGAAGCTTCGAGCGGAGTATGAAAATCTATAATAGAGACCTTAAACGTGCACGGCGATGGCTTGCTGCCGGACGAAGTTTAAAAGTGATACATTTCCTCGAACCCAAGGTACCTTTGTTCCTCGAAGACGCTCAGTACTATGCATTACTCGGTCGGGCATGCATGGAATCAAAGTTATTAACAGATGCGGATACGTACCTGAATCGAGGTTTACAGGCAGATCCGGAAAATCTTGATGTTTACCTCACTCTCGCAGTAAATCACTTGAAAAGGAAAGATCCGGCGGCGGCGGTTCGAACCTGGCTGGAGATTATTGATGATTTTTCAGACAGCAAAGATATCCGGTTTGCAAGACGTGGATTGAACGCGTTAAAAAAGATATCGGATCAGCAGCAGCAGGATCGATTCCTTGAAAAGTTCGACAGTCGGAAGTTTCTGCCTCATATCGGGTCGAAATGGCCCGGCCGGATGCTCCTTGTTCTGCTGATTGTGCTGATTGGATTGACAGGTTTTTATTTCAAGGATGCTGTTTTCGAAAAATTTATCACAGTTGATTATCGCCCTGGAGCAGAACGGTTGATACCGGATACTGGCAGGTCTTTAACTGATACCGGTGGTGATGTTCTTTATCCTATGAATGATTCTGAACTGACAAAAACTCTGAAAAAAGCTCTTCGCTATTATCAGGCTTATGATGACAACAAAGCCCGGTACGAATTGAATAAAATTAAATATTCAAATGCAGCTGAAGATATCAGGCAGAAAGCCATCGGTTTACTGGAGGCTCTTGGTGAACCGACTATTGAGAATATTGAGACTGATTATTCGTATGCAGATGTCGTTTCTGCCCCCTGGCTTTACGAGAACTGCTGGGTTTTATGGAAGGGGATGACCGCTAATGTTGTTTTTACAGATGATATTATCAAGTTTGACTTTCTGGTTGGCTTTGAAGGGGGTAAGGTTCTGGAAGGAAAGGTTCCTGTAGAGCTGCCGTTTCTGGCCGTTATGGAACCTCTGCCTCTGGAGCTGCTGGCTCGGATTGAACCTCGCAATGGATCCTTTGTTCTGGTGGGAAAAACACTTCACTTTCTGCGATAGAGGTCAATTAAAATTCCAGCACAATACAAATGTTAAGTGTATTCAGCGATTCCTCTTGCGATTTTTAGAGATTGACGGGTATCATGGGCCTATAAGCTCAAGCGATGGGAGATCCTGTATCGTTTAGTTATGCAGGAAGGCTGAATATGGCAAAAAACAAAGAAACCAGTAAAGAAACTGGTAATGTCCGGGGAAGCGAAGATAGAGAGAAGGCTGTGGAAGCGGCCAGACTGCAGATTGAAAAGCAGTTTGGAAAGGGCTCTCTGATGAAAATGGGTGAAAAGCCACTGGTTAAAATCGATACGATTTCATCTGGATCGATGCTCCTTGATGAAGCTATGGGTGTCGGTGGATATCCCAAAGGGCGTATTGTTGAGATATACGGACCTGAGGCTTCGGGAAAAACAACTCTGGCTCTTCATGCGATTGCCGAAGCGCAAAAAAAGGGCGGCATTGCGGCGTTTATTGACGCGGAGCATGCGCTGGACCCAATTTATGCCGGAAATCTCGGTGTTGATATAAACAATTTATGGGTAAGTCAGCCGGATACCGGAGAACAGGCTCTTGAAATCGCCGAATCCCTTATCCGCTCCGGAGGAGTTGACGTTATTGTTGTTGACTCTGTGGCCGCATTAACTCCCCGGGCGGAGATTGAAGGTGATATGGGAGATTCTCATGTCGGGCTTCAGGCTCGATTGATGAGTCAGGCCTTAAGAAAGCTCACCGGTACCATCAGCAAGTCCGGCTGCTGTCTGATTTTTATTAATCAGATTAGAATGAAAATTGGTGTGATGTTCGGAAATCCTGAAACCACCACCGGTGGAAATGCCCTGAAGTTTTATGCTTCTGTCAGGCTCGAAGTAAGGAAGATTGAAACGATTGCCAAGGGTCAGGAAGATGCTATCGGTAACCGGGTAAGGGTGAAGGTGGTAAAAAACAAAGTAGCACCTCCTTTCCGGCGGGTGGAACTGGAAATAATTTTTGGTAAAGGTATCTCTCTCAGCGGTAGTCTGCTGGATGGTGCTCTGGCTCACGATCTGATTGCCAAAAGCGGAAGCTGGTATTCCATGGGTGAACAGCGGATCGGTCAGGGCAGGGAAAATGCCAAAGAGTATCTGGAGGATAATCCGGAGATTGCCGCGGGTATTGAAAAGACTCTTCGGACCTTGCTTTTCCCTGTATTAGAAGAAAAAGGAAATGTTAAAGAAGATTCAGTTAAAGGCGGAGAGAAAACGGAAGGTGAAGCTTCCGATCTTTTTTGAGCAGCCGGGGAATGAGTATTGTCTGGCTTGGACTTGGTACAAATATAGGAGACCGGCTATCCCATATTGAAAGTGCTATAGAGAGACTGATTCCGGTTCTGGAAAATATCTCCCGGGCCGGTCTTTATGACACAGCACCTAGAGACTTTCTGGATCAAGCTGATTTTCTGAACACTGTTGTCCGGGGAGAAACTGATTTATCTCCACTTGAATTGCTCTATGTTCTCCATGAGGTTGAATCTAAAGGCGGCAGAGACAGAGCGAAACTCCCGGGTACGCCGTTAAAAGGCCCTCGGACTATCGATATAGATATTTTATTGTACGACAATATCTGCAGTACGTTTACCGGGGATGACGGTGGTTCTCTTACCATCCCCCACATCAGCATGCACCAACGCCTTTTTGTTCTAAAGCCGCTTCTGGATCTGGATTCTGAGATGAAAGATCCCACTGATGGTGTTCTTTGGCGCTATAAGGCTTCGCAGATAGGGGATCAACGGGTTAAGCTGTATAAGAGATGAGTGAAGTAAAAGAACACAATCCCAAGTATAAACTGGACCACTTTGAAGGCCCGCTGGATCTTCTTTTATTTCTCATTCGGAAGAATGAAGTGAGTATCTACGATATTCCCGTATCTGATATTACGGAACAGTATCTGGAATTTCTCAAATATTCTTCCGGTATCAATCTTGATGATGTTTCTGATTTTTATCTTATGGCCGCAACATTGCTTTACATCAAGTCACGAATGCTGCTCCCGGTGGAAGTGGATCTGGAAGACGAACTGGAAGATCCCAGACAGGAGTTGGTACAAAGGCTTATCGAGTATGAGAAATATCGAAAATTGACAGATCTTATGGCTGAACGGGAAGCAAGAGTCGAGTGGATCGTAGAACGGAAACAAACACAACCTGTACTGCCGTTTCCCGATGAAGGGGAATTGTGGGAGAAGGTTGGTACCTGGGACCTTCTTAAAAGTTTCAGTAAGGTGATGAAAGACCTTGGTGGCGAACGGGTTATCAGTCTGTGGGAAGAAGTTACTATTAATGAAAAAATCACCCTGATTAATGAATTTCTTGAAGACCAGGCTGAATTTAGTTTTGATGACATACTTGTTAATCCTGGTTCTCTGATGGAAGTTGTGAGTGCTTTCCTGGCGGTTCTGGAAATGGTGAAAATGGGAATTATCGATGTTTTTCAGAATCGTCTTTTCGGTGATATTAAAATTACAGCCTCAAGCCGTTCAGATCGGGATGACTGAGTGGAGAATAATATGGAGTTTATTGAAGAAGCGGCTCTGGTGGAAGCTGTACTGCTGTTGGAAGTTGAGCCTGTTGAAGAGTCTGTTATCTCCAAAGTTACAGGACTGAGTAAGGAGGTTGTCCTTCTTTCTCTTGAAGTTCTGGTAGACAGGTTTAATGGAGAAGAGCATGGAATAGAGCCGGTACGCATAGCTGGAGGCTGGGCATTTGCTCCGAAAGAACGTTTATGGAACATCTTGAAGGAACGTTACGGAAAACAGAGAGAGGATCGGCTCTCCCGTGCGGCCCTGGAAACACTCTCCATTATTGCTTATTCTCAACCTTTAACCAGGACCGAGGTTGAGAATATCAGGGGCGTGAGTGCCGATGGAATGATACGGACTTTAAAAGAAAAAAATCTGATTAAAGAAGTCGGCAGAAAGGAAACACCCGGGCGGCCGGTTCTCTATGGAACAACAAAAGAGTTTTTAAAGATTTTTCGTCTGAAAAGTATTGCGGATCTTCCTAAACTTGATGAATTAGAAGAAGAGAGGTTTGCATTAGATGGACCGGAATGACTCTGTCAGACTCCAGCTCAGAATGGCTCGGGCGGGTATCGCATCGAGAAGACGCTGTGAAACCTACATTTCTGAGGGCCGGGTAAAGGTAAACGGAAAAGTTGTTATATCTCCGGGAACAAAAGTTAGCTCTGATGATGAGGTTACTTTTGATGGACATACAGTAAGGAATGAGAAGCGAAAAGTTTACCTGGCCCTTCATAAACCATCAGGATTTCTGTGCTCCGATGAAGACCCTGACGGCAGGCCTTTGGCAAAAAGTCTATTGGATGTAGTTGTTAAAGAACGCATCTTTCATGTGGGCCGTTTGGATTACATGACCAGCGGATTGATTTTTTTTACAAATGACGGTGATTTTGCAAGAGCGTTAACCCATCCCTCCAGAAAGGTTGAAAAAGAATACGTTGTAACAACGAAAAATGAGATTCCAGAAGAACTTATGGAACGATTCCTGAGAGGCATCACCGTTGAAGGCATCAGATATAAAGCTTCACAGGCAGTTCTTGCCGGACCGAGAACAGCCAATATCGTTCTTACTGAAGGCAAAAATCGTGAATTGCGCAGGGTTTTTCTTTCTGTTGCAGTGAGTATAAAGAAAGTTCACCGGGTTCGAATCGGACCGGTGAGTTTGAAAGGTATTGTATCGGGGCATTTCAGGAACCTGAAGGATTTTGAAATTAAAGCGCTGCTGGACGGCAGTCAGGACAGTAGAAACAGCCACAAATCAACTAAATACCGCAGACCTCAGAGCAGGGGGAATTATGGTCGTCGCAATTGACGGCCCTGCGGGAGTAGGGAAGAGCAGTGTTGCACAATGGATTTCTGAGAGATTTGGTTTTTTCAACCTGAATTCCGGTGCCTTCTACAGGGCCGCTGCAGTAAAAATTCTGGACAGCGGGGTTGATACTCTGAATGAGGATGCCGTTGTCGATGCTGTGAAATCTGCAGCTTTTGATATAATAGATAAACGCCTGTACCTTGACGGTACAGATGTGGAAGAACGGCTGAGAACTCCCGAAGTGGATAAAGCATCATCTGTTTTTTCTTCAATTGTTGAAATCCGGCACATTATCAACGGTCATTTGAGGCGCATCGCATCTACTATCAACCTTGTTGCCGAAGGCCGTGATATGACTACAGTCGTATTTCCGGATGCTGCAGTGAAAATCTATCTTGATGCCAGTGTATCTGTCAGGGCGATGCGACGATTCAATCAGGGTTCAAGTTCTCAGACTCTGGGGGAAATTGAATTATCAATCAGAGAAAGAGACCATCGGGACAGGAATAAAAAAGAAGGTTCACTGCTAATTGCCGATGATGCTGTAGTATTGGACACTTCCACCTTGACCTTAGCACAGGTTTATGAGAAAGTGACCGAGTTGATCAAAGCCTATCTATAAATACAAAATTCCCAGGAGAAAACATGCCCGAATCGGATGCCTTCGCTCAGGAGAGCAATCAAGACCAACTTCAGGAGATGTACCTGAAGGCCCTCGACAAGATAGAGGAAGGTGGACTTATCGAGGGAGAAGTCATACAAGTTGACAGTGAATTCGTCTATCTCGACGTCGGTTTAAAATCCGATGGTAAAGTCCCCGTTGAAGAATTCAAGGAAGTCCCGGCTGTCGGCGACAGAGTCGAGACCGTTCTCGTTAAACGCGAGGGCCGTCACGGTGAGGTAATAATCTCCAAGAAGAAAGCAGATATGAAGGTTTTCTGGAAAACACTCCGGGATGCGTTCGATGCTAAAGAACCGGTAAACGGAAAAGTTGCCAAGGCCATCAAAGGCGGATTTGAAGTCAGCCTCGGTTTTGACGTCCGTGCATTCTGCCCCATCAGCAAGATGGATGTTCAGAGAATCGAAACACCTGAAGATTATATCGGACTTGAATCTCCATTCCTGATCGATCGTCTTTACAGTGAGAAGAAAGTTAATATCGTTCTCACCCGCAGACTCTATCTCGAACAGCTGACCGAAAAAAACCGGTCTGTATTTTTTGAAACAGTCAACATCGGCGACGAAGTTGAAGGTACTGTCAAGAGTTTCACATCTTTCGGCGCTTTTATCGATCTCGGCGGATTTGACGGCCTGCTCCATATCAATGATATGAGCTGGGGCCATGTAACCCGTCCCAAAGATTATGTGAAGAAAGGTGAGAAGATTCAGCTCAAAGTAATTCGCCTGGATCCTGAAGAGAAGAAGATTAATCTATCACTCAAACATTTTCTTGCAGATCCCTGGTCTACATTTGAAGAGAAGTACCACGTTGATCAGGTTATTAAAGGCAGCGTAACCAAACTCACTGATTTCGGTGCATTTATTGAAATTGAAGAAGGTATTGAGGGACTGGCTCATATCTCCGAACTTTCCTGGGTAAAACGAGTTAAACACCCCAAAGAACTCTTTAATATCGGTGATGAATGTGAAGCTATGATTCTTGGTTATGATATTCCTCAAGGTCGTATTTCTCTTGGACTTAAGCAGGTTCTCCCCAATCCCTGGGAAGAGATTGAAGCCAAGTTCCCGGTTGGAACCAAAGGCAGCTGGACAGTTAAAAAAATAACCAATGCCGGCGCTTTCGTTGAACTTGAAGAGGGTATTGATGCTTTTCTTCATGCAGACGATCTTTCCTGGACCAGGAAAGTCAGGAATGTCAGTTCCGTACTTACCGAAGGTGAACCTGTCGAAGCCATTATTACCAGTGTTAACCCCGAAGAACGGCGCATACGGCTTGGGGTGAAACAGCTTGAAGGCGACCCATGGACCACTTTCCACGATAAGCATCCCCGGGGATCTATCGTTGAAGGTGAAATCACCGGTAAGACAGAATTCGGTCTCTTTGTGAAGGTTGAAGGTGATATTGAAGGCCTGATACATAAAAACAACCTCACTGAAACCCGGGAAGAAGATGCAGAAGAAAAATTGGCTGCCTACAATGTGGGAGATAAGATTAAAGCCTCAGTTACTGAGGTGAACACGGCCAAACAGAAGTTGTCACTTTCCGTACGGGAAATGAAGTACCGTGAAGAAAGGGCTGAAATTTCCAAGTATATGGACGGAGATGAAGAAACCGGTGATTCATACACCCTCGCCGATATGCTTAAAGGGAAAGAAGACTAGTGTTGGATAACACCGGGACACCCCGGTGTATGAAACACTCTGTAAATCGGCATTGGCATGGGCGAAGTGAGTAACGAAGTCCGAAGACTGGAAACCCTCATAGAGATAAATTCTCTTATTAATTCTCAATACAGAGATGTAAGGGTTTTACTGTCAAGGATTATGGAATCAGCTGAACGGCTGATCGGCACCGATGCATCTTCCCTCCTTCTAGTAGATTCAGGTACAAACCAGCTTTATTTTGAAATTGCCCTTGGAGACAAGGGTGAAGATGTCAAGAAGTACACCCTGGAAATGGGTGAGGGCATTGCCGGCTGGGTGGCCCTTAATAACCGGTCACTGGTTGTTAATGATGCTGGAAGCGATCCCAGACACTGTTCTCTTATCGGGGAAGATACCGGATATAAGACTGATATGCTGATTGCAGTACCCTTACGGGCCAAGGATGAGGTGATTGGTGTTCTTGAGGTAATCAACAAGTCTGATGGCAATAATTTTAATAATGATGACCTCAGGTTCCTTGAGGTTTTAGCCGATCAGGCTTCGATAGCAATTCAAAACGCCCGGGATTTCGGTCAACTCAGCAGTGAACTTGATCGGTTGAGAACCCGTGTTGTTACTGATTCAGCCCAGAGGGACCAAGAGTTGGTGTGGAAAAGTCCGAAGACCGAAGCACTTCTTACCCAGGCTGATAGAATCGCTTTATCTGATTCACCAGTTCTGATACTCGGGGAGAGCGGAACCGGAAAAGAACTGCTGGCAGACCGGCTTCACAACTATTCAAACAGAGCCGCCGGGCCTTTCATTAAGGTAAATTGTGCAGCTATCCCAGCCGATCTCATCGAATCTGAGCTTTTCGGCTATGTAAAAGGTGCTTTTACCGATGCTGTCAGAGATAAATCCGGTTTTTTTGAACGGGCAGGCGGTGGTTCGTTATTCCTGGATGAGATTGCGGAACTTTCACTTTCGGCACAGGCAAAACTTCTTCGGGTTCTGCAAAACGGAACTTATCAAAGGGTAGGCGGTGAGGTTGATGTTACCGTTGATGTCAGGGTAATTGCCGCCACTAATAAAGATCTTGGAATCTCGGTCGACAGCGGTACATTTAGACAGGATTTGTACTACAGACTGGCTGTATTACCGATAGAAGTACCGCCGCTTCGTGACAGGGTTGAGGATATAGAGTTTCTCGCTCATTATTTTCTTGACGGATTTAAGTTGGAACGAAAGGATGTTCCTTCAGATTTCAGTCTTGAGGCCCTGGAAGTATTGCTCTCTTACCGATGGCCGGGTAATGTCAGGGAATTACAGAATGCTGTAGAACGTGCGGTAATTACATGCAGAGGGAAAAAAGAAATTACACCTTTGGATTTGGCTCTGCCAGGTAAGAACCGTGAGAATACTGAGTATAAAGGAAAGAATCTTAAGGATTCTGTAACATTGTTTAAAAAGAGTTTTGTAAGGGAAGTTCTATTTGCCCATGGCGGGAATCAAACCCTTGCTGCGAATGCTCTCGGGATACAGAGAACTTACCTGTCCCGTATGATTAAAGAATTGAATATTAACCACCGAGGAGATGAAGCATAAATGAAAAATGAAGCGACAGAGTTAACACTGAAAGAAAAAATTAACGACGGATTAACACGGCATTGGAAATTGGCGACAATAATTTTTACCACTTTACTAATTATAATGGCCGTAATTCTGGTTATCGGATATTTAAACAGAGGAAAGGTTGCAGAATCTGCAATGCTGGCAGAGGATATTCAATCTTCTTATACCGCCTGGATGCAGGAAGCTCCGGAAAACCGCGATGATACAGAGCTTGAAGATATGATATCCAGAGCACTTGAAGACTATCCGAAAATGTTTGCAGCTCAAAGAGCATTGTTCACCCGAGGGCTAATGGCTCTTGAGAACAAAGAATGGGATGTGGCGTCTGAAGCATTTGAAACTCTTGCCGATAATTGGGACGAAAGCTACCTGGCACCGGTGAGTCTGTACAATGCCGGAGCTGCCCGGGAAGAAGCCGGCGATCCGGAAGGGGCTGGAGCATTATGGCAGCGTCTGGTTGATAACTATGCAGAAGTTTCTCCTGATGCACCTGAAGCGCTTTTTAATCTGGGAAGATTAGCTGAAGAAAATGGCGACACATCCGAGGCTGTCGGCTTTTACAAAGATGTGAACTCAAGATTTCCCAAGAGCAGGTGGACGGATCTTTCGAAAAGCCGTATTCTGGTCTTGGAAGGCCGCTCATAAAACAAGGTTAATTTGCCCTGGATAAGCCTTAACAGGCATCCCCCTTCGGGATATCCCGGCAGAGGGGGAGTCTTGAGTTCTAACAGTAATTTTAAGCATACCTTTTTTTCACCGAAATACTTTGGAATGATGATAGGTGTTATTATTTTTCTTCTGTTTGTCGGATTGGGTTATCTGACGGATGGCCTTAAAAATCTTGAAACCCAAGTGATGGATCTTCATCTCAACCTGAAGAATACATGGCAGGTTCAATCAAGGGACGGCAGCGTAACCAGGGAAAACAAATCCAGTAAACTCTCCGATGATATTGTTATAATCGGTGTTGATAATAAATCCCTGGAAACCTACGGTCAGTGGCCGTTCCCTCGGCGGATACATGCGGATTTATTGAATTCCTTTTCAAGAATCAAAGATCAGAATCAACGGGAATCTGCTGTTCTTCTGGACTTTCTCTTCAATGAGACGGCTGACAGAGCCTATGAAGATGTTATTCTTCTTGACTCCATTAAAGAAAACGGGAATGTTTCTCTTCAAACACTTCACACAACTCTCCCTATAAACTCATATGATCAGGATGCTTTAACAGACAGATTTCAAATACTTCTGGATAATTACGGTGAGTTGAAGAATATTAAGGGGGACTTGTCAAAAGTGTCCCCTCAATACGGAATTGAATCGCCTCTGATACCCTATGGCAGAGCAATTAATTCTTATGGCCATGCTACCTACAAAGAAGATTACGATAAAACCCATCGTCGTCTTCAGTTGGTTTCCAGGTATAGCATTCAGATAAACGAATATACGTTTAAAGATCTGAAACCTGGTATGAATTTCGGAGTTATCAACAGGGGACACCTGGCATGGGAAAATGAAAGTGGAGCCCTTGAAACTGTCCAGCTGCCCCTGGATTCAGAGTCTTTGGATAATCTGAGTAAAGATATACAGCGCCGTGGATTAAAAGGTATGACTCTGCCGGATTACAAGTTTACCTCGTATGAGGATCATTTTATTCCGGCCATTTCCCTGACTCTAGCTCTACAGTACTTTAATAAGAGCCTCGATGATGTAGAGGTAGTCTACGGTTCTCACATTTTAATACCTTCACCCATGAAATGGGATAAAACTTCCGGGATCTGGACTCCATATATTATTCCCGGCAATGCTGAGACCGGGGATATAGTGATACCCATAGACGATGGCGGCAACATGCTGATTAATTTTATGGGCCCTAAATCTTCCGCTATTCAGGGTGAGTATAGAACGTTCCCCGTACGAAGTTATTCCCGGTTTGCACAGATTGCTCCCGGAATGAACCCTGAAACCTGGAATAAAACCAATGGTCTCGGCGGGAAAGTCGTAATGGTGGGAGCTTTTACTCTGGGTATGGCCGATGATGAAAAGCCGACACCAATGGGTCTGATGTTCGGCGTGGAAATACACGCCAACGCTCTGAATACCATACTCATGGAAAACTTTATTCAAAAGCCGCCGGTGTGGGTGAACACCCTGGTGTTGCTTATTCTGATTCTTTTCTTTGCTTTCATTACATCAAGGATGAAGGGGCTTGCTTGGTCGGTGGTAATACTTCTGGCGTTTGTTGTGGTGTCATTTCTGACAATTACCATCCTGTTTGAATACCAGGGTATCCTGATTGACTGGGCGACTCCGATAATTGCTGTGATTTGTACCTTTGTAGCTGTTGTAATTTACAGAGTTTTTACCGCTGAAAAAGATAAACGGCAGATAAAAAATGTTTTTGGACAGTTTATTGCACCGGAACTGGTTGAGGAACTTGCCGTTTCACCGCCGGAGCTGGGTGGTAATAATATCAACGGTACGGTTCTTTTTTCAGATATCAGGGACTTCTCAGGACTCTCTCTCCGGCAGGATGCGCCAACTCTTGTACATATTCTAAATGATTATCTGACTGTGATGACCGACAACATGGTTATCGATTACAACGGCACCCTGGACAAGTATATCGGTGATGCCATCATGACATTCTGGGGCGCACCCAAGGAATATGAGGATCATGCGGTTAAGGCCTGTAAATCGGCCATAGCCCAGATACGGCTTCTTGACAGTCTGAATCCCAGTCTTATGGAAAAGTATAATGAGAGATTGGCAATCGGGATTGGTATCAATTCAGGTTCAAAAGAAGGTAAGGATCTTATGGTGGCGTACATGGGAAGTGAAGGGCGGAAGAACTACACAGCCATGGGTGATGCAGTAAATCTGGCCAGCCGCCTGGAAGGTGTCAATAAAAAATACAAATCAACAATACTGATCAGTGAGGATACCTACGATCTGATTAAACATGATGACAATTTTGTTGTTAGAGAGATTGATGAGATTCGTGTGAAAGGGCGTAACAAACCAGTCACTATATTTGAGCTGATTGACTATGAGGGTGAGCTTAAGGATGGTTTTGGTGATGGGGAGTAGGGGGGTACAGTATTTAAAGTGTTATTCTGGATTCTTTCTTTTAGCCATTCTCTTATGCCCATTTTTTATTGTTGGTTGTGGCCTACCTGATTTCAGATCCTTGGCTAAACCAATCGATATTTCCACAGGATCTGATACAATTCTAGGGTTCACTACTCCGACACCGGATCCTGGAACACAGATTAATGGCTATAATATATACTATAAAATTTATACAGACTTTACTGATTTTACAAATGAGAACGATGAATTGTATTTTAACGAGGGTCACTATGATGACACATTTAATGAGATGCCACCAGGAAATATAATACCAAGGGAAAGAGGCTTTATCCGAGCAGGAGAGTTCGGAGCAGTGGATCTGCCGGGACAGTACAATATTCCACACACAAATCCTGCTGATAATATATTAATTGATTTTAATTACAGTGGCACTTCCGACTCAAACGCCAGGGAAGAACCCGTTGCCGGTATCGGGCCGGACCCGAAATTGGATCCAAATGCGGTTATTCTGGCACGCGGTTTTAAAGATCCGAGATATACAAATCTTAAACTTCGTAGATTCGTAGATGACTGGTTTTATTCCTTGAGTGTTTTAGACTTCCATGACGGTGACTTAAGACGGCCACCTGGTACCCAGCCAGGAACCTATCTGGATGATTTTACTGGTATCCCGATATTGCTTTCTGATACTACCCACGGTCAGTTTATTAT
>Ga0164315_10000143_pt1 | contig 42596 bp, 30 predicted proteins | sample GuaBasSedimGuay6_FD_113737 | JGI IMG/M metagenome (GOLD analysis project Ga0164315, IMG submission 113737) | Subseafloor sediment microbial communities from Guaymas Basin, Gulf of California, Mexico - Guay6, Core 4569-2, 0-3 cm | ecosystem: Environmental > Aquatic > Marine > Hydrothermal vents... | reverse complement strand
GCTTATGACGATATTAAATGGCAGGATATAGATTGGAAAGCTGTCAGGAAATATACGAGGCGTTTAGAGAATAGTATTGCAAAGGCTGTTGAGTACCATGACTTCGTACAAGTTAAGAAATTTCGTAGAATTTGGAACTCAAGTAAACTCGTTAAATTGTTAGCTGTCAGGAAAGTTACTCAAGATAATAGGGGTAAAAAGACAGCAGGTGTCGATAAAATAGTAGTCCAAACCAATAAGCAACGGTTAGAATTAGCCCGTAAATTGGAATTAGATGGTAAAGCAACTCCTTTAAAAAGGGTATATATACCCAAACCTAATGGAAAAAGTAGAGGATTAGGGATACCAACCATTGAGGATAGGGCCAAGCAAGAACTCTGCAAAGGCAGTATCCAACCAATTTATGAAGTTATGGCAGAAGCCAACGTCTACGGTTTTAGACCGGCACGCAGCACTCACGATGCAATAGAAGCAATATTTAAAGGTATAAAGCAAAAACAAAAGTATGTGTTAGAAGGGGATTTGACTGCGTTCTTTGATAACATCAAACCAGAAGCAATTTTGGGGAGTGAAGTCATTCAGAGAACGGATAAGGAAACCCAAAAGCAGATACAAGCCTGGATTGAAGCTGGAGCAATAGATAAAGAAGTATTCTGCAAAACATCCAAAGGTACACCTCAAGGTGGGGTAATATCACCTTTATTGGCTAATATAGCTTTTATGGGTATGGAAACGATGTTATACGAATGGGTAGATACATGGAAAGGATGCAGCAGAGATAATAGGAAAAGCCTGACCATCAGTATATACGCAGACGACTTTGTTATATTGCACAAGGACAAAGCAGTAATCGAAGAAGCCAAAGTAAGAATAGCCCAATGGTGTGTGGAAAAGATGGGAGTCGAGCTAAATGAAAGCAAGACGCATATAAGCCACACACCCACGGGATTTGATTTCTTAGGTTTCAATATAAAGCAGTACCCAGTGACAAACAACAAACAAGGCTTTAAAACCCTAATTAAACCCAGTAAAGATAGCATAAAGAAACATTTAAATGCTATTCATGACGTACTCAAAAGGAATAAAGCCGTCCCGCAAGAAGCAGTAATCAGTAAATTAAACCCAATCATTACAGGATGGGCAAACTATTTTAGCCACGTAGTATCAAAGGAAATCTTCAGTAAGACTGACAAGGAAGTATGGCTGAAAACTTGGAAATGGGCTTGTAGAAGACATAACAACAAGGGTTTGAAGTGGGTAAAAGAGAAATATTTTAGGAAAAACGGCAATAGAAATTGGGTATTCACGACTGAAACAAAGGGCAAGATTTATACCTTGAAACAACACACTGATACAAAAATCGTGAGACATGTGAAGGTCAAAGGCACAAAGCATATATTTGACGGAGACACCGTTTACTGGGTCAAAAGAGGTCAAAATGACCCCACGTTAAGCACAAAGGTTCAAAAACTCTTGAAATCGCAAAACGGGAAATGTAAATGGTGCAATCTTGAGTTTAGTTGCGAAGATATAATGGAAATTGACCACATAAAACCAAAAAAGGTTGGTGGTAAAGATGTCTACACGAATCTGCAACTTCTACACGGACATTGTCATGATACAAAAACACTTGAAGATGTTAAGAAAGCTAAAGATGCAATCCTTAACATAGGTGAGTGGAATGCAGTCAAATAACAATAGTTGAGAAAGGAGCCGTGTGAGGTGAAAGTCTCACGCACGGTTCTGAAGACGAGTCCTTTACGGTGACGTAGAGGGCTTAGTTTAACAGAGCCACTTTTCGTTTTGATTCCGAAGGCAAACACATCATTGTTTTAACAGTCACAGATGATGTGGAAGGCAACCCACTGAGCCATGAGATACAACAGGTTATAGATGTCCTACCGCCTCGTCCGGCTTCCACGATTTCAGCCCTACCTGAAACGGGCATCAACCCATTAACGGTCGCCTTATCGACAGAGTTTTACGAAGGGGTGAAGTATCAATGGCAGACTGATGGTGGCCAATTGAGTATGGCTAATAGCCATGTCGCGATGATAAAGTTTGAAGAATCAGGGACTTACACCATCACACTGATTGTAACGGATACGGAAACGGAAACGGACAAAACCGAGCAGGTTTCAAAAACCATTACGGTTGATGCCCCGCCACCACCTGAACCGCTTGAAGCAAAAGCTTCAGTCTCACAAACGGAAGGCATTGCCCCATTGACCGTCATGCTTGATGCGAGTGAGTCGAAAGGGGATATTGATGACTATGTGTGGACGAGTTCCGATAAGCAAATCGCCGGAAAACGCGCCACGCTCATACTTAATCAAGTGAATAGCCATAGCATTACTTTAACTGTCAGTGCAGAAGACGGACGAAATGAGACTGATACGGTCATCGTGACAGTAAAGGAAAAGCCAGTCGAAGCACCGGATGCTGTCGCGATGGCATCACCTCTTGAAGGCATCGTGCCCTTGAGTGTTACGCTTAATGCGAATGGTAGTAAGCCTCGCGATAAGATCAAAGAGTATGGCTGGATGAGTACAGATGGGCAGGTTGCTTCGGGTAAACTCACTCAGATGACCTTTGACAAGCCTGACACCTATACCATTACTTTAAGAGTCATGACCGAAAGTGGTTTGGATAGCACCACACAAGTTACAGTCGTGGTCAAAGAACCGCCTCCTCCCGTCGCGGATGCCAAGGCTTCTCCCAATGAAGGTGTGGTGCCCCTAAATGTCAATTTTCACGCCAATAAATCAGAAGGGGATATCGAGGAGTATGAATGGACGATAAATGGTCAAACCTTCTATGGCCGCAGAACTTCTTTCTTGTTTGAGGAAGCCGGAGAATATACCATCACATTGCTCGTCACGGATAAATACGGCCATGAGCATACCACTGAAACCAAGGTAACTGTCAAACCTAAAAGTGGGCCAGTAGATGAACCCGTCGCCGTGGCCAAGGCTTCACCTGCTGACGGTTTTGCCCCCTTAAACGTCACACTGGATGCCAGTGATTCAACAGGCAAGCTCACGGACTATACTTGGACAACGCCTCAAGGTACTACTTTATATGGTAAGCGAGCCAGCTTATTATTGCTTGAAGCGGCGAATTACCCAATCACTTTGACAGTCAAAGATCAAAATGGCCTAACCGCAACGGCTTCAACCACTGTGACTGTCAAAAAGCAACCAGAAGAACATGAACCCCCTGTCGCGGTAGCCAACATCACGCCAACCGAAGGGACTGCGCCTTTAAAACTGGCTTTGGACGGCAGCGAATCGCAGGGGAAGATTGAAGAATACCTGTGGATATCCAGCAGCGGTGATATTGCCAAGGGTAAACTGACCAATATGTGGATTGAAAATCAGGGGACTCACGTCATCACCTTGAGAGTGATAGGGCCCAATGGGAATCATGAAACGAAAACCACAGTTCTTGTGAAGTCCAAACCCGTGACAATCATCGATAAACCCACACCCCCAACTCCACCCTCTGTGAATGTGGTGAATGAGGTTGTCACAGAAGGTGAAGGTTTGACAGAAGGGAAACAGATCACCTTGGATGCGGGTGATAATCCTGATATCACTGAGTACAAATGGACCACCACGAGTGGCGATGTATATTATGGTCAAAAGCCCACTATCTCGTTCACAGAACAGGGGGAACACAACGTTGATTTGACTCTCACAGACAAAAACGGTTTGACAACCACCAAGGAAAATGTTCTTGATAAACCCATCACTGTGCCACCGCCCGCCGCGCCGCCACCAGTGGTACCAACAAGCCTTGATCAAGAACCAGAAGTGCAGTTCTTGACTGATAGTAAGGGGCAAACCGTGAAAGAAGTGAAGCTCAGTGTACCAGAGGTTCCTGGTGTGGTAGAGTACGAATGGAAAGCCTCGACTGGCGAAGTCGCTTATGGTAGACAGCCCAGCTTTTTGTTCAACACGCCGGGTGAACGCACGATTGATCTCATTGTCAAGGACAAAAATGGTCAAACAGCAACAGCCGAAAAGATTGCAACGGTAAGTGGCCCGGAAGTACCACCACTCCCCCCTATCGAACCTGAAAAGGTAGAAGAAAAGGTAGCCGTGTCAGCCTCTGAAGAAGATCCCAATGTTGTCGAACTGGATGCCAGTCAATTAACTGAAGAATTCGGTGATATTGACGATGACGATATCACATGGCAGGCGATAAATGAGAAGGGAGAAGTTGTTGTTGAATCCAAAGGTAAGAAGTCAAGCTTGTCATTACCATCTGAAGAGGGCACTTACACCATTAAGATGATAGTAAAAGATAAGGCGGGTGGGATTCGTGCTGAAAGCGTGGTAGATGAAGCGACTGTAGAGCCATCAGGGGGAGTACGGGTAAGAGAGAAGGACGTTCTGAATGCGATCATCTCTGATGAGATAAAAAACCTTGATGTTTGCAAGGATACAACGATTACACTTGATGGGAGTAGATCAACCGGTAGTATTGAGAAGTATGAGTGGATCATCAAACCGCCGCCCTATAGTGGTGACTTAAAATACTTAGATGGGCCTAAAACTCAGTGGATAGCGCCCAACCAAGCGGGCCCCTATACCATTACTTTGAGAGTTATTGAGAAGGAGACGAAGCTGGACGATGACGCGACGGCAACTGTGACGGTAGTCACAGGAGGAGCTTGTGAGATTAAAGCCTGCTTTAAAGCCACTCTTCTGGCTTGCGAAAATGATTCAGAAGAGTGTTTGGAACTCGGCAATCAAGAGAACATCATGGCAGGTTCCAGCCCTGACACCTTGACAGGTAATATGGCAGAAAACTGGTTTTTGATAGCCGAAGTGGATGCCAGTTGTTCAAACAGAGCCGACGTTAGTATTATTAATTATCAATGGGAATTGGATGGTATGGAGATTCCTTCAAGTAAAATCATAACAATACCGCCTGATAAGGGTTTTGAAAGGCGTGAACACTGGATTTCTCTAAAAGTCACTGATGATCAGGGTAAAACAAGTGTCCCGGCTAAACAAAAGATCATGGCCTGTGAACTGATTGCAAAAGCGACAGTTGAACCAGAGCAGTTTATCTTTCGTCAAGACTATGAAAAGCCTGTACAAGTTTATCTGGATGCCAGTCCCTCTCAGTTAGTTTGTGGTAGCAAGGTTTCAGACGTTTCAGACGATTTCAGTTACAACTGGCATCTTGAAGCAGATAGCAGCAATAAGGCAAGCTGTCAGAATTTCACTTGTTATATTAAGGAGCAAAATTCAAAACAGACCACTATTGATACGTGTAGTGGCAGCGTACCAGAGGATACTGACTCATGTACCTATATACCCATACTTGAGTTAAAGGGGCCAAAGGGTGTGACTGATGAGAGCAACCTAGCTGATACTGCTAAAGTGACGGTTAAATGGCCACCGCTTATTCCTCGCATCAAGATCGAAGCACCTAATGTTGTTAAGGCATACACGGGAGCAGATGGTCTGCTAGAACTGGAAAACAATGTGGGTTACTATGGCGTTGCACCACTGACATTGGAATTGAAAGGTGAATCTGAGTCAGCCTCAAAGGCAGATAAGCAGTATAACTGGACAGTTTATTACCACAATTTCCACGATTCAGATGTTCGTGTCACAGACCGCAATTTCAACGATAAGCAAGTCATCAATCCCACTTTTGACAAGCCTGGAAAATATACTATCGAATTGAGGGTAATCGATAAAATGGGAACAACAAGTGATCCGACAAGTATCACGATTCATGTTGGGCCGATGTTGCAATTTGTGTCAGGAGAACCGTCATCTGAAGACAGTCCTGGAAAATTGGTGCGGCGTAAAAAACTTGGGGATGCACTGAATCTGGACCTCAAGGTTAATTTAATTCCTGAACTGGTTCCCAATTGTGCAATTGAAAATGAGGAGGGAGAATATAAAGATATAGTCGATCTCTATGTTGTTGTTTACATTCCTGCTAAATTGGTTCCTATTTTAGTTGGTGGAGATGGGACAAACGATGTGTTTATGTGGTTTGATGCAAGGAATAATCCTAAAAAAAGCCCTAAGCAGTTAGGCTTATCAGAGATTAAACTCGAAACACCCTTTACACCCTTTAGAAGCCCGCTGGATTTCCAACAACAGCTTTTTGGGTTGATGAAGAAACCGATTGAGGATAAAGAAGGTAAAGCATCATGGGTAGGTAGCCATTCCCTTTATATTGCAGCCGGACTTTTTAAGGATAAGTTGCAATCTTTTGGGGAAGTCTTCAACCCGGCGGACATACCAGTCTGCATTGATCTGACTGACACACATGTCGTCATTATGAACGAAATCGAACTCCACGTTACGGATTGATTTAATTTTGCCACGGAAAAACACGGAAAAACACGGAAAAATTCATTCCGTGCTGTGTTTTTCCGTGGCAAATTATGGGTACAAGGCATTAAATACTGGCTTGAAAAGAAAATCGTGGGGCCTTCAAGATTTATTGATGTTACCCTTTTTTTTTGCGTATTTTTGATTTATTGATAATAGGAGATAAAAATGCATGATTTTAAATCCATAACAATCCTATTCGGACTCATTTTAATAGCCACGCCGCTATGGGCTAAACCAGTGGCTAATGGGGAAGTTTACCCCACTGAAGGCTTTGTTCCTTTGAGAGTCAATTTGGATGCCAGTCGATCACAAGGCGATATCACAGAATACGAATGGACAACGTCTTCTACTGAAACGAAAGAACCCATCTTTTATGGAAAACGAGCCAGCTTGTTACTTGATCAAGCGGGCGAGTACACTATCAGCTTGAAAGTAACGGATAATAAGGGTGTCAGTGATACACAAGAAGTCGCGACAGTCACGGCAAAGGGTTTAGAGGCTTGTTTTGAGGCTTCTCGAATAGAAGGCCTGGTGGCTAAAGGATACCCCTTGAAAGTGGAATTGGATGCCAGTTGTTCAACAGGCCAGTATATTGTTGATTACCACTGGGAAATCAATGGCAGCATGCCAAGACAAAAGGGGCAACAGATAACACAGTCTTTTGATGAAAGCGGCAACCACATCATTAGTTTGCGAGTTGAGAATAGCCGTGGTGAAATCAGTCCACCGTTCAAACAAACTCTCACCATCAAAACCTTAATTGCAAAAGCTGTCGCTTCTCCAACTCAAGTCGTCATAGGGGAAACGATTGAACTGGATGCCACACAATCTCAACCCAACGAATCGCTAGAGGATTTAGACTACAACTGGGATGCGGAATTATCTCCTGAAAACAGTGAAGACTGTGAGGAAATCAGTCCTCGGTTTGATGATAAGACAGCCCCCAATCCCACTCTGTTATTTTTGGGTTCAATGGATAACAAGGCCTCTTGCCACTATACGATCACACTTCAAATCACTGATCGGGATGGTGTGACAAGCGAAGACAGTGTAACAGTCGAAGTCGGCCCAAAAATAACCCGGCCACAGGCTAAAATTAACTCGGTTTCCCCCCTAAAAGGTTTTGCACCGTTACCCTTGAATTTGGATGGGAGCGATTCTTATGATGAGGATGGCACCATTACGCAATACACTTGGTTAGCCAGTCATGATGAAAAAGGTTTTGGATTTGAAAAATCGACTTCATCCGCCAAAACAACGATAACCCTTGAACAATCAGGCACTTACACCATCAGTTTATTCGTCACGGACAACGATGATGAAAACAGTGAACGGGTTGTTTTTAAGATTGGGGAACAAGTCGCTAAAATTGAGATCGCCAACGAAAGGCCTATAGCCAAGGCTAAAGTGTTACCCAGCATAGATGATAAGGAGGAAAGAATACCGTTAGCCGTGATCTTGGATGGCAGCGAGTCTCACGATAACGATGGCAAACTTGAAAAGTATACTTGGACTATCACCAATGACAGGGGTTATGAAAAAATACTTGAAAGTGAAGAAGCGATAATAAGCCATCTCTTTGAGCAAGCAGATATTTATCACTTCAGTTTAGTCGTGACTGACAATAATGGGGTAGACAGTGAGCCTAATGTGATTGATTTTTATCTGATCACAGGTACCCTCTCTATTAAACCACAAAACCATTCGTTTATTTTACCGGAAAACTTTGTTCCCAAAGCTGAACTCAGTGATCCTTCAAAATCGGAATCCGTTTCTGAAACTGAACCGACTGTTCCATTAGCTTCAGAATCAGAGCTCGTGGCACCTGAAACAGATTCCAGTGCCCCCTCATCTTCAGAAGAACAGCCTGTAGCTGAAACTCGTCGTACTAGAAAACGAGCAGAATATTGGCAGGGCCGAGTGATTGTCAAATTCCATAAAGGGATATCAACCGAAAACAAATCGCGTCTTCGAGCGTTTTTTCAGGCTCATTTGCTCAGGGTTTTGTCCATCATTAATGGTGAAGTGTGGCAAGTTGAAAATGTTGAAGCCGCTATCACAACACAAAGCCATCAAGCTTTTTCTGAGATAGTCTCTATTCGTCCAGATTATGTGATACGCGCTCGCGATATCCGAACCATAAATGACACATTGCGGCGCAAGAGTCGGGATAAAGAGGAATTTGTCAGCATTGAAACCAAAGTGCCTGTATTGTGCGCCATACTTGATTCAGGCGTTGATTATAGGCATCCTGATTTAGAACCCTACATCTGGACGAATCCCAGCGAAATACCAGATAACGGTGTTGACGACGATGGCAATGGCTACGTGGATGATGTGCATGGCTATGATTTTATTAATGATGATGGCGATCCAATGGATGATTGTGGCCATGGTACCCACGTTGCTGGTATTGTTGCGAACCTCGCTAATAAGAATGATGAAAATACTGAGAATGATGAGAATACAGGTGTTATTACCACTGGATATGGTTGGCCAGCTAGAATTATAGCCCTGAAAGTCATGAGACAATTAATAACACGTCATGGTACTGATTGTGTTGGTTCTTCTTCTAACGCGATTCAGGCATTAGAATATGTACAGAAAAATGCTCAAACCATGAGCATCAAATGCACCAATAACAGTTGGGGTGGCGACACTTTTGATGAAGAATTATTTGAGTTCATCCAAAAAGAGAAGGATGAAGGGCGCTTATTTATCGTAGCAGCAGGTAATGAATTTAGACAAGATAATGATGCTTTGCCTTATTATCCAGCCAGTTATGAGTTGGATAATGTTATCTCTGTGTGTTCTGTTGACAAGCATAATAACTTATCTCTCTTTTCCAATTTTGGTCAAAATAGCGTTGATTTGTGTGCCTTGGGTGAAGAAATTGACAGTACCGTTCCTGGTGGGAATTATGCTCTACAACAGGGTACCTCAATGGCGGCACCTTATGTCACGGCCGCTGTCACCCTATTATGGTCAGCTTATCCGAATTTAACCCTGTCTGAAGTGAAAAAGCATATTTTGGCAGGAGCGGAAAGTGTTATTCCCGCCCTAGAGGGCGTTAATGTGACGAAGGGGCGTTTAAATCTGCCTCAGGCTGTCAGCAATCTCAAATCACAACGACAGACTTTTACAATCTATAATACGGGTCATACGAATTTGAAGATTGATAAGGTAATATTGGTAGGTGATAATCCTAGTGAATTTAAAATTCGCCATAACGACTGTCTATCTGAAAAACAGGTACCCAAAACACTGGCACCCAAAACAGATTGTACAGTGGATGTCAGTTTTGAACCCACATCACTGGGCAATAAAAAGGCACGCTTAGAAGTGATTTCAAATAGACCACTGCAACAAACCGCAGTTGCGAGTCTCAGTAGCCGCCTAAATACTATGATCACCACGCTTGCAACTGGTGATATTCGCGAACCAAATGATGAACCCCTACCGCCACCACAGAAGCCGTTGACGGATTTAGCGTCGCCTTCTATTTATGACGTTGAAACGGGTGAATTAAACATCCCAACGGTAGCCAGGTTAAAAGGAAATGAGGAGACGGGTGTGATGTATCAGGTTAAATTGTCTGTGATTGAGGGCCACGATCCGTTGCACTTTAAAGTGCTTGAACTAACAGAATATGACAATCCAGAACGTAAATTGGGGGATAGCCTTTTTGATGAAACGACTGGACTGCTCAATATTCCGTTTCTCGAATTGGGCGAGAACAGCCGAATGTTTTATGAAATTGATATGGGGATGGTGACAACTCCTGAGATTGGATTTGAACTGCAAAAAGCGATTCCGATTCACTAACAGGATTTGATAGATTGGAATGGTGGGCAACAAAAACACGTTACCCACCCTACAAAGGATTTGGTAGGGGAGTGGTGGGCAACAAAAACACGTTACCGGCCCCCTACAAAACCCCATATACTCACGTTGTCGTATTGCTAATATCTAATTAAAGGAGGATATACTGATGAAATTGCTGCCACGCGGCATTAAAATGTACTGCTTGATCATATCTGTAGCAGTATTGATGAGCAATGTGCCTAACACCTTGGCATCTGCTCTTTCAGAATCAACCTGGGCCCGTTTGAGTTTACAAAGGCATTATGTCATCAGGGTAGGCCAGGAAATTCAAAACATCCTTTGTACAGCTTCTTCACAGGCCGAGCTTGATTCGTTTGTTAACACATTATTGAAGGGCAGTGATGATCCTTTTATACAGTATCCGGTTGATTATGTACCACATCACAGCCTGAAGCTAACCTTGCAAACCAATAATGTTCTTGAAAAAGAGCTTCAAGGGCAGACAATTGTCTATACTTACTCTCCCGAAGCAGCACAATGGCGATTTAATCCGATAGAGTCAACACTTACAACCGCTACGAACAAAACGGTACCCGATTTTGGAATGGCCGTTATTACAGAATACTGCCAAAATCCCCAAGGTTGGCAATTTAATGAAGAGTTGTGGTTCGATAAGCAGTGGTGTTGTCCTTGGTTTCAAATGGTTATGCCGCCCTTTAGTGGAAACTTACCCGCCTATTGTTCTTCTGAAAAAACAGCGCCCATTCAGGAAAAACAGGGCTATGTGAAAGATTTAGGACGGTGTTATTCGCAACCTTCTTTTAAAGATGACCAGTTACACATCCCCAGAATAGTCGTCTCAAAAGAAGGTATGATAACGATTTACCAAGCCACCTTATGTCAACAAAGTAGTGAGGGCATTTTTAGTTTGTGTGAGCATCAGGCGTTGCCAGAAACAACCCCTCGACCAGATGATGCCACTTACACTGATCAGACAAACTTTGTCACTATACCGACTGTTCAAGTGGGAACGGATAATTACACCTATCAACTTAGGTTAAACAATCATGAAGGTGAGATGTTATTTGAAGTGACCCAAAAAACCTTGCTCCACCCTTCACCTCAGAACTTAACCGGCTGGGCCACACAAACCCGACGAGATTTACAAAAATATTATGCGTCTTTGGTATGGAATGAACTCAAAACGGTTCTCGAAAACTCTGCAAATACGGATTATGATTCTTTAAAAAAAGAAGTTGAATATTTTGCTAAGCAATTGTTGCAAGAGGGTGCTGATCCTTTGATAAAAGAAGTTCAATATGTCTCTGAACCGCATGTGACTCTTCGTATCATCATGCACGATAAAGACTTGCTTGACTCTGAACTGCGAGGTAAGGCAATCAACTATTTTTTAAAGCCTGATACAGAAAAAGGCGATGATGGGACTGAAATCACAACAACAAATTCTTCAGCTAATCCTTTAGCTAATCGGCCTTGGGAAATTTCTATAACTGCCGTACCCTGTCCAGTTAAAGAAATTGATTCAACAAGAACAGACATTGAAGACAGTAAGCTATGCGAGGATTCAGAAGAAAGCGATTCAACAATTTATTCAACTGATTCAACAATCAAAGACACTGCCACCCCTCCAGATTCTCTCCTATTCGATGTGGGTATGTGCCTGATCACTGAGTATTGCAACGAGCCTCAAAACTATACTCATCCAGGACAGGGAATGATATCCGATATAGAGTGGTGTCCCTCATGGCTTTATATGGTTATGCCATTGCAAGAACACTATACTCCTTGTTCTTATTAATGAATGATTATAGGGGGCAAGCACAAGGGATTGCCCCTACGTTCCCTTGCGCCCTTTGCGTTTTTTCTTGAGCCTAAAATTAATCAATGGAACAGTCTTCTCAAGTTTTGATAACTGAACACAGGAGAAAAAAGCATGAGAGATTACAAAGAAGTCAAGCAATATCAGACAGATTGGAGATATTTCACTAGCACAATAGGGGGGGCTATGTTAGGCGCGGCAATGGCTGCTGTTATCGGTGCCTTGATAGGGAGTTTGGTGGGAATCATGATTGCCAACCTCATATCTCGCAAGGAGTAAATGTTGGATAAAGCTTTATTTATTTCAATCGTTCTGTTGGGTATCACGCTTATTATTATTCACCTTTTTAACTGTGCAAGGCATGACAAATTGATTGATCAAGAAAAATTAGTTAATACAATGCTCTTGTCTACAGGTGTGATGTCAGGCTTTTGTTTAATGGCGGGAACAGTTTTTGAGGAGTTTAAAATCTTGCTTGGAGACGATACTGATCTCTATGTTTTTATTAGTGGTTTAGCCGTTTTGATTGCCTCTATAAATCAGTTACAACAGGATATTTTGTCAGAACTGTTTTCCAAGAAAGGCAGTTATGCCTTTTTTGCCATTATCCTTATCATTTTTTCTATCATCATGGCAATCTACTTGGATGTCAAGATATTGCAATAGAAAACTGACCCGCTATAGCATTTTTAGATTTGGTTAAATTACAGGGCAACCACAAGGCTTTGCCTCTACGAGTGTATCAAGAAGCTCATTTAACGCTCATTCATCAAATGAAAGAAACCAAGCTACCAATTGAAAAAACAAGAAGTGATAAACCCCCCGCAGTTTTGATATCCAAACGCGAAAAGGATGACTTGACTCAAGCAAACCTTTCACCTTGGGAAGCCTTGATGGCATTTCGTGAACAAGCAGAACTTGAAGAATTAAATATTGATCCGGAAATGTTTAATGTACGAAAAGTACAGGCCTATCAACCAAAGTGACACAGCGTTTAATCATGAAAATCTTAGATTACAATGAAGTGCTACTCTGTTATATTCTATAAACTCTTGAAGGTAGGAGAAATTTTTAATGACAACACCCAAATTACTTGTCATGTCAGTGCCCGTTTTAATCTCATTCACTTCAGTCTCACACGCTGAAGTGAACTTAGATGGTACTTTAGGCCCTAAAATCGACTTACCCGGCCCCCATTTTCTGATTAAAGCGAATATGGGACAACAACATAGGGCTAATTTATTCCATAGTTTTGAAGCCTTTAGCATCAACCGTGGTGAAAGTGCGACTTTTACAGGGCCTGAGTCGGTGGCGAATATCATTAGTCGTGTGACTGGGGGTAAGGAATCACTTATTGATGGCACACTCGCTTCTAAAATCCCGAATGCCAATCTTTATCTACTCAATCCTCATGGCATCTTGTTTGGTAAAGAGGCCAGTTTGGATCTAAATGGCTCATTTCATGCCAGCACTGCTGACTATCTACAGTTTGAAGATGGCAATCGTTTTTATGCTAAACCTTCTGAAACTTCTTTATTAAGCATTGCACCCTTGTCTAGCTTTGGTTTTTTAAACAAACCGCAGGGGAATATCACGTTGAAAGGTAGCCACCTTCAAGTCGAAGATGAAAAAACGCTTTCTCTCATCGGCGGTGATTTGAATCTCGTAGATGGCAGCGAATTGTTTGCACCGGATGGCAAAATCAATCTGATATCGGCCGCTTCACCCGGAGATGTGGTGCCAGGGGTATCCAATAGTGCTGAAAAATGGGGTAAGATTACGCTCTTTGCAGGTCAAAAACCCAATGAGTATGCGCGTGTTGATACCAGTGGCCTCATGGGGGGGGATATTTTTATTCAAGGTGGGCATTTTCTCTCAGTAGGCGGACAAATCACTTCCAAAGTGATTAACACCGATAGTGAAACTCGAATAAGCACCCCTGAACAACGCGGCAAAATAACCCTTCTCGCTCAAGATGATATTAATATGACATTCAGTAATATTGCTGTTGATGCTGAGGAAGGAACACATCATGATGCGGGGGATATCTTGATAGAAACGCGCACAATGGCACTTAACCCAAGTTGTCCAACTTGTGGTATTAGCAGTGATACGTCTGGCAAGGGTAATAGTGGCGATATAACCATTACTGCTTCAGAAGATTTGACAATTACTGGCACTGGTATTTCCGCCGTTTCTGGCGAAGGCGAAACGGGTAACGCGGGAAATATTCATTTAAGGGTAGGACAATTGACGCTATACGCGGGATTTATCAATAGTGGTACGTTGGGAAGTGGTAATGGAGGTATTCTAGATATTCAAAGTAGTCATGGTGTATCATTGGACAGAAGCCTGATTTCCAATAGTATTGGTGACGCAAAAACAGGGGGGACTGGAAAAGGAGGTCATATTGACATTAAGGCGCTTAGTTTAGAAATAATAAATGGGAGTGAGCTACAAACGGGTGCTTTCAAATCGACTGGAAAGGTAGATGCTGGTGATATTCAAATTGAGGTTGAGCACCTGAAATTAGAAAATAGTGGCACTATCATTTCCTCAAACGCAGGCGAAGGAAAAAGCGGGAATCTCGTCATTTCCAGCATTGATGCTGAAGTGAAACAGAGTTTAATCACCTCATTGAGTAACAATAAAGGCAGTGCAGGTTCAATTAGTTTGAAAGCTGATAATCTATCAATGGATAGTGGTGTAATCGCGAGTTTAGGAACGAAAGTGGGTGGTGGCAATACGACGATAGCAGTGCAGAATCGTCTTTATTTAATTAACAGTAGTCAAATTACCGCCGAATCAATTGGCACAGAAAAACTAGATAGCGGTGGCAATATCACGATTAGCAATCCTCAATTTGCTATTTTTGGTAAAGACACTCAACTGTTGACGAAAGGATTTGTAGGGACAGGGGGTAATATTCAAATCAATGCTGACTATTTGATTGAGTCACCGACAAGCGTGAGAGATGCCCGCTCAACATTCAATGAGGATGGTGAAATATGGGTTAATGCTTCAGATGAGGATATTAGCAAAAATTTAACAGTATTGCCTGAAAAATTTCCAGGCCTACCATTATTGGTGGATCGCTGCGCTAACTTGAATCAAGAAGAATTAAGCAGCTTTCGCATTATTACCCGAGATGGGGTGATGCATGCACCGGGGGATTTGCAGACTTCTTTCTATCTGCCAGAGGATGATGAAAATATTTTAGTGCAAGGTACTGATTACAAAAGCCTTTATTAGGTTTCACTTGTGAACTTTTTGAGACAGAATACCACTTTAGTTTGCGCTTTGGAGTGCAAACTTTAGTTTGCTCTTTGGAGTGCAAACTTTAGTTTGCTGTTTTTGGAGTGCAAACTTTAGTTTGCTGTTTTACAATCTTGGCCTTCGCAAAATAAATTTTGCACTCCAATAACCGCAAAATAAATTTTGCACTCCAATAACCGCAAAATAAATTTTGCACTCCAATAACCGCAAAATAACATGCATTCCAATAACCGCAAAATAAATTTTGCACTCCAATAGCCGCAAAATAAATTTTGCACTCCAATAACCGCAAAATAACATGCATTCCAATAGCCACAAAATAACAGGCACTCCAATGGCCTATTTCTCTTCTTATGTCACCCTTTTCTGGGTTGCTAACTTTCCCCTATTTTATTGTTTCTAAATGGAAAAACGATGACGCTTAATGTTGATATTATAGATATGCGGATCAAAAAAATCGCGGAACAATACAAAGCCGATATTCAACAGCAATTAAATACGACTAAACAAAATGAGCATTTTTTGATGGCCGCTGCTTTTGTTTTGTATTCATACCCTCGTTTTTTGCCTTATGCGACTTATTTTTTGGCGATGTTAACTGGTGAACAGTTATTGAAACTGCTTTCTATGACTTTAGAAGGCCTGAATCACCGTCAGTTTACCCCCGTTAAACTGGCATTTGAAAAATCTCATAAGCAGTTATATGCTTTAGCTGTGAATCAACTCGAAGCGGCGCTTTATAAAATGTATAATGATTACGAGACGATGTCATTACAACGCCTTGCGGCGACTTTTCGTCGGGGAGATTTGTTAGAAGTGATTTAAGTCATTGAAAAGAAAGAGGTTATGTCAAATGCAAAACACAGCACATATGCCGCGAAATTATGTGAATACGAAGAGTATGCAATATGAATATCGCGTTAAGTTTGAAAATTTGGATTGATAGAACGCTGATTAAACTGATGATCATGATTGGCGCTGATTAAAAAATCAGCGTGAATCAGTTTTTCACGCAAAATTTTTTGCGCGCAAAAACTTTTGCGTGAAAATCAGTCTAATCAGCGTTCTATCAGATCACCACATTGCATCACAACTTATAAATAGATGTCAAAATACATCCAACAACAATTTGATCCTGATTTTTGTCATAATGAGCGAGAAGTTGAAAGTAAACTGATTGTCAGTTATCTTTTGCCCGCTTTGGGTTATTCTATTAATGCTTGGCGACAAGAAATTCAATTTAACCGTTTTCGTTTGGATTTCTTGGCCGAAACCAGTCAAACGCTTGACCCTACAAAAGGCGTTGTTTTTGAAGCTAAGCATCCTAATAAGCATTTGAATGATCATGTTGATCAGCTAAAACGCTATATGATCGATTTGCAGATCACTTATGGCTTGCTTACCAATGCTAAAGAAATTAGAATTTATAAAAATCTGGGCAAGACGATTCAATTGGTTTTTCATTGTTTGGGTTATCGGGTTGCTCAGCGCATTGATGAACTCAGAGCTTTGATCGGTAAAGAAACGCTTGCTAATCGCTTAAATCAACAAGCACTTCAGTTGACTAAGAAGACTCTTAATATGAAAATGATTGCGGTTTATCACAATAAAGGTGGGGTGGGCAAAACAACAACGGTGGTGAATTTGGCCGCTACTTTTAGTAAGGCTGGCCGTAAAGTGTTGGTGATTGATTTGGATAGTCAGGCTAACACGACTTTTGCTACCGGTTTGGTGGATTTTGGGGATGAAGAGAAAGATAATTTGAAAGATAATTATGTTTATCATGTTTTATGTGATGAGGCTTCCATTTCTGAGGTTTTAAAATCCTCTCATTTTTGTAGCCATGAAGTCGATGTGGTGCCTTCTCATATTGATTTAATGGCGCAAGAAAATGAATTGAATCAGCTTGATTTTACTAAGAAAATCTTGCTCGAAAAGTTGGTCGAAATTGAAGAACAATATGATATCGTGTTGCTTGATACCCCGCCTTCTTTGAATTTATATGCGAGAATTGCGCTCATTACGGCCGATTATTTGATTATTCCTTCTGATTTGAAACCGTTTGCGAATGAGGGCTTGGAAAATGTGAAGGTGTTTGTCAAGCAAATTGATCGTTTTAGAAAACAAGATCATCGCCCGCCTATTGATATTCTGGGTGTATTACCGACTAAAATTGGCACGAATGCGAGATTTATACAGGGTACTTTACAGAAACGCTTGGCTTTGATCACTGAACGTTATCAGATCAATGTGATGGATTCCATTATTTATGAAAGGGATGATTTGGCAAAGTGTACGGAACAAACGATCTTGGATGATGAAACAGAAATTGCTGCGCCAAAAGCGATATTTGATTTTAAATCCAGTTCCAAATCGGTGAGTGAATTTGAGGCGCTCGTTCAAGAAATTTCGCGGAAAATAGGTTTAAAGTGATGAAAGTATTACCTTCTATTGTTCGTGTTCCAAAAATAAGTTGTTCTCAGCCTCAAACAGATTTTTCTGAAGCTGAGTTAGATGAAGCGGCCCGGCTCATTTTAGAAATGCAAGGGGTGGTGATGCCGGTGATTTTACGTCGAACGGCACCTGACTCAGAATCTTATACGGTGATTGATGGCGCGTTTGAATATTACGCTGCCCTGAGAGCGATGGAAATCGACTCGCGTAAGGGCAACAAAATCAATGCCTATATTGTTGAATCTGAAGAAGAAGAGGCTGGGTATAAAAAACAAATTGCGATGTTTAGGCAACGAGAGGTGCAACAAGTCGTTGTATCTCCTTTGCCAGAAAAAGCGGCATCCGTTGCCATGCAAAGTGAGGGGGGAGATGAGAGAGTGGATGAGGGGGTGAATGAGCGGGTGGATGGCGTGGATAAGGGGGGGGGTGAAGGTCAACGTTTGATGGTTTTAGAACAGTTCATAAAGACTTTGCTTCTCAATAATGATATTTTAGAAAAGATGATGAGTAACTTTGCTGTCGAGAAGGATAATCTACTACATGAGACAGTCATAGGGATAACTGTTTTGTTTAACGAACAAATGAAAGTGTTCAGTGAGCAAATTAAACAAACCGTTAATGAGCAATTCAAGGGATTGATTGAGCAAGTGGCGACTTTACAAAATGCTTCACGCCTAACACCAGGCGCATCGCCAACCTCCTCACCTGTTGAGCCGCCATCAGTTTCAACGAGAGAAGCCCCAGTTGTCCAAGAAACCGATCTGCTTCCCCAAAAACCGCCAACACAAGAAACGCTGATAATCGCTTTAAGTGAAAAAGAACAACCCTTCTTAGAAGAGCTAAATACGCTTTCTATTGATCAATTGGGTATGAAATTTGGGCGATTAAGCAAAGTGAAGCGAAAACCAGATTTGATCAGCTTTCTAGTGGCGGAAAGGGAAAAGCAACCCTTTACATCGACTGACGATATGAAAAAACGTGCCAAAGGAAAAGGTTTACTCGGAGACAAGACGATTAAGAATATTGTGGAACAATGGGTTTGATTTTTTGATAGTGGGATGATAGAACGCTGATTAGACTGATTTTCACTTAAGAAGTTTTTGCGCGCAAAAACTTCTTAAGTGAAAAACTGATTAACGCTGATTTTTTTAATCCGTGTTAATCAGGTGTTCATCCTTTTAATCAACGTTCTAATGTGCTGTTTTTTAAAATCAGTGTTAATCATGATCATCAGTTTAATCAGCGTTCTATCTTCTCTAACTGGCTTCAGCCACATTACAGCACTATTTTTAGCGAACAGTTTGAAATAACAGATGTTGAAAGAAATCCGTTTCCAAAATTGGAAAAGTTTTAAACAAGCTACTCTTTATATTGATCAGCTTACCGTCTTAATTGGCACCAATGCCAGTGGTAAATCGAATGCGGTAGAGGGATTGGCGTTTTTACGGCGCGTGACAAGCGGTAAAGATATTCAAACGGCGTTAGTCGGAGATTCAAGTTTGTCTGCCTTGCGGGGTGGTTTGGAATGGAGTGCCCTCAAACCGGAAAATCAATTTACGCTTGCTGTGCTTGTCGAGGGTTTACAAAAAAACAGTGATTATCTTTATAGTCTTACGATAAGAACCCATCATATTGCAAAAATTGAAGAGGAATCATTGACTTGTATTCAATATGATGAACTGGAGCCTGAACATCACATTTTATTTAAAAATCGGCCGCAAAGTCGTGATGAAAAATATGATATCACATACTTATTCAAAGTCGTTTATGGTTTGGCTTCTGAGCGTGATCAAGCACAAGCAGAGCCTATTTCAAGCGTTTCAAGTGTTAAAGCCATGATGGATGGCGCGCACGCGGTTGTTTTAACTTTGGAAAATATCCTGATTTTAGAACCGATACCGGATAAAATGCGTACTTATACGCCTCTTTCAACTCAATTAAATCACGATGCTCAAAATCTGGCTGGGGTTTTAGCCGCTTTACCCAATCAGCAAAAACTTGAAATTGAAAAGATTTTATCCACTTACTCGAAACAGTTACCCGAACGAGAATTACGCAGAGTTTGGGCTGAGACGGTGGGCAGATTAAATAGTGATGCGATGTTGTATTGTGAGGAGGAATGGGTTGAGGGGGAAATCACGCTGATAGATGCTCGCACCATGTCAGAGGGTACATTACGTTTTTTAGCCATCGTCACTGCTTTGTTGACGCGCCCTGAAGGGAGTCAGTTAGTGATTGAAGATGTGGATACGGGTTTGCACCCTTCGCGAATTGGTTTATTGCTCCAAATCCTTAAAAAACAAGGTGAACAGAGAAAGATTGATATTCTGATCACGACTCATAATCCCGCTTTGTTGGATAATTTAGGCCCAGAAATGGTGCCTTATGTTGAAGTGGCTCACCGCGATAGTGAAACGGGTGCGAGTGAATTGACTTTGCTGGAAGATATCAGTCATTTAGCTAAATTGTTGGCTTCTGGCACACTGGGTAAAATTACGATGCAGGGGAAGCTTGAAAAAAGTTTGAAAACCGTTTTATAGCATTTTTCGTTTGGCTTAAATACAAAAAAGGGCAAGTATTTGTAGGGTGGGATCGCTTAGCGACATTGAACCTAATATTATACCCAGATTTCACCGCTAAGCGATCCCACCATCCTTGTTTCCCCTCTAAAAATAGGCAACACCTTTAAACAAAAAAGGGCAAGTATTTGTAGGGTGGGATCGCTTAGCGGCATTGAACCTAATATTATACCCAGATTTCACCGCTAAGCGATCCCACCATCCTCGTTTCTAACAAATAGGCAACACCTTTAAACCAGCCCGCCTTAGAAAATCAATAGCCCTTACTTGCGCCTTTGACGGATGTATTTCACGCAAAAGAAAATGCTATAACACGTTGCGAGCAAAAAAATGCCTAAAAAAGTTCAGGTTATGGATATCAGTATTCTTTTAGTCTGGCTTGGTGTACCTGGTAAAGATACTTGTTTTATTCAAGGTAAGACTTGGGTTCAATCTTATGTAGAAAGCTTGATCAAACATGAAGCTGAAAAAGGTACAACCTTGGTTTTACCATTAGCCACTTTGATTGAAGCAGGTAATCATATTGCCCAAATCAAAGCGCCGCATACACAGAAACGTTATCCACTGGCACAAGCGTTGGCAGACATTCTAAAAAAAGCGGTAGATGAAGAACCCCCTTGGCTGGGTTTAGAACGGCCTGTACTTTGTGAAGATGATGAATTAAAAAAATTGGCTGAAGAGTGGCCTCGTTTAGCGGCCCAAGCGAATACCAAAAAAGATAAAGGTGGCCTGTCAATGGGTGAGATGACGATCAAACGAGTTGCTGAGCGTTATGCCAAAATGGGATATGAAGTCGAGATTTTGACAGGAGATGAAGCTTTAAAAGCTTACGAACCTGTTCCTCCAAAACCACCGCGTCGAAGAAACAGGTAGGCCGGGTAAAATTACGAAGCAGGGTAAGGTATAGTACAACGAAACTTCGTTCAGCGAAGCGAATTAAGAAATAAACGAATACAAACGAATACGAGTTGTTTGATTCAATCTTTCAACACAGAGAGCACAGAGTATCACAGAGTATAAAAAAAGAAACGAATACAAACGAATACGAGTTGTTTGATTCAATCTTTCAACACAGAGAGCACAGAGTATCACAGAGTTCCACAGAGTATCAAATTTATTGAAAACGGATAGGTGTTCATCACCTAACATATTGATTTATAAACATTAATATGAATCATTTTAGAAATCGCCTTTTGAAAACCGGACGTTTGTTGTTCCGCTTTTTGATCATTTTGATCACAATCGCTACGGTTTTGATGATTGGGTTAGCGATCATTGGGCAACTTGTGCGTGATCGCACGGTTGAATTGGCTTTGTTGATGTATATTCCGCTTTTACCTTTGGGTTTATGGGCGGTTTTTTGGGATGGCTTACAAGTTGGCCGTAGTTTGCCCCGTTTTCGTTTTAGCTTGACTCTCATTGGGTTAGTGGTGACGATTTGGGGGGCTGTCTCCATGATGGGATGGGGAGGGGCTGATATCCATTCAGAATCGGGTACTGATGTCACGGTGTTGCATTGGAATGTGTATTGGGGGGGGAAAGGAAAAGACGGTTGGCAATCTATCAGTGCTGATATTGAACGGATGCTGCCTGATATCGCGGTTCTCAGTGAACCGCCCATAAAATCTCGGCTAGAGCCTTTCCTGAAGAAAATGGGTTGGTCAACTATTCAGTACCAAGCAAGACGAAAAAACACTTTGGCCGTTTGTTCTTCATGGCCGCTACAATTGGAGGGTTATGTTCGCATTAATAATGCGGATGCGATGACGGTTATCGTGACGGTGCGAGGGCAAGCTTTGCGTTTGTTGGCGGTAGATGGTGGGCGTAATATGTCAAAGCGGCTGGTTATACGGTCGAAAGGCGTTTTGCCGCGATGGCGAACGCCTATGTTAACTAAGATAGCGCAAACGCTTGTGGCCTACGAAGAACAAGGGCAACCGATTGATTTGATTGCTGGAGATTTCAATGCAATCAGTTTGAGTTTAGGTTTTGATGCGTTTGCTCAAGCTGGGGGAGGTTTCCATTTAGCGTCCAAGTTTTCTCTTGATTGGCGAGGCACTTGGAAAGCTTATTTGCCACTGTATGATCTCGATCATGTTTGGGTGCATAAGCGTTTTCAAGGCCTTCGAGCGGAATTGTTTACTAATTTAAAGAGTGATCATCGGGGGCAGTTGGTGCGATTTGTTCTGCCTTAAAATTATTTTTAATCTCACGCAAAGACGCAAAGGCGCAAAGAAAGGTGCCAAGTCATTATGCTTTGCGTCTTTGCGGCTTTGCGTGAGCAAATAATTCTATAAATATCTATAGATACATTTTTCGCTCTGCTGAGACTTTTTATTTTTCTTTATTTTTTTTTGGCGGAACGCTGTGAATGGGTTTTAATGGCACACCCAAATGTTCTGCAACGGCCAATATTTTGGCTATAAACGTTGAAAGCATATCAGTCGTCATCTCTCCACCGGTTTGCAGTACTTTCAGTTCCTGAATATCCGGCAATTTATCGGCAATGTCGGCTGAGTTGTCAATCAGTCGTCTCAGCAAATCGGATTCATTGATTAAATTGCGAATTTCTTGTTGATGACGCAATAACACCATTTCATTTTCTCGCTGAGCATGTTTGAGCCGATTGTTGGCTTCTTTTAATTCCAACTGTGCGAGACGCGCTTGTCGTTCACGAACGATGCGGGCCTCCAAGACTTTCGCTTCAAGCAAATCGTCTTGATCTTGAATCAATAATTGAAGGGCTGCGGCCTGTTGCTTGATCTCTTTTTCTTGTTCAAGCCGCTGTTGTTCTGCCAACATGTTGGCCTCATTCAAGCGATTTTCTTCGTCTAGGGCATGTAAGGCCTGTTCTGTTTCCAAGGTTTTTTGCTGTTTGTCAGCTTCATTGTCCAGTCTCGCTTGTTCTAAGGCCTTAGCCTGTTCCTGTTGCAATGCGCCTAATTGAGTGTCATGAGCTAAACGGGCCTCTTGTGTTTTGAGTCGTTGTTCTGAAGTTTGCTTAGCCAGCGCCGTTTCTTCTTCCAATTTCAGAAGCTTCTGAGCCATTTCTTGCTCTTGGGCTTGAAGTCTCAACTTTGAAGCGTGCCTAGTGAGTGTGGTTTGCTCTTCAAGTTGAATTTTCTCCTGAAAACTCTCTTGGGTTTTGGTAAAGCGAATGGATTCTTGAGTGACTTTGAACTCAATCGCTTCTGTTTGTTTCTTTTGCTTAACCTCCTCAATAGCGGATTCTGTTTCAGCTTCCCTGATTTCTTTTAACCGGTGACTTTCCAATTCCTTCTGATGGACTTCGTTTTGCGTTGTCAACAGACTGATGCGAGCGGTGCGTTCCTGTTGATGACGAAAAGGGGCTTGTAAATCCTGCCAAAGCTTTGATGAACTGATAAAAGCTTCTCTAATCTGGACGGTGACGATTTTAATGCCTAAACCTTCGTGTAGGGTCAGGCCATCCTCATGACTACGCCCTTCAGTCACCGTTTTAAGGCGTGTCGTCAATTCTTCAATTATGGGTGCTTTATCGGTTAACACCTCTTCCACACTCATGGTGGCAATTTTATCTTTGATGGCGGCATCAGCTTGTTCACCGAGTTGAGCATTGACAATGCCGAGCGGATCACGGCTGTCTGAAAAATCCAGTTTTTTATAAGCGATTGAAAAATCAGAAATTTGCCATTGCAAATAAGCCAAGATATTAATGCCCTGCTTTTCTTTGGTAATACTTCTTGCCACGATGCCAATGGTTTGCATGGCGGCTGGGACAACCAAATAAGCATCTTTATAGGGATTGTAACGAAAAGATTTTCCTAAACCCAAGGTGACGGGTTCGTCACGTCCAATGCGCGTATGCACGACATAAACATTAGGGGGAACGATAATCCGTTTCCAGCGCCAAAAGCCGGTTTCATGTACTTTAATGGGTTCTTTTTGTAATTGTAGTTCTTCGGATGTCACGAGATTCGTTTGAGGTAGTTGGCTTGAAAAACCCAGTTTTGGGGAGGGCTCGGCTTGAGCAGTCGATGGCTTTTTCTTTTTTTTGGCCGACGCTTTTTCGTCAGGTTGATTGTTATCAGCGGATAAAAAAGCTGGGATATCTAAATAGTCGCCATTACCGGTATCTTGTTGACTGCGATGTGCTTCGGCTTGCTTATTAAAAGCTTGGGCTGCTGAGATACGTTGGAGCATTGTTTATTTCCTAGTTTTGCTTGGGGTCAATCACATTCTTGACTTTTGGAGTTGAGGCCTTTTTGATATGGCCTGATAATAATTAAATTTGAGTGCCTGATGAAACCTTTTGGAAAGAATTATACTTAGTAGGGGAATGGTGGGCAACAAAAACCCGTTACCCACCCTACAAGAATGGGATAATTTATTTTTTGGATATTCCTAACACAAAAACTAATTATCCCAAATGCCGTCATTTCACGCCGGTTAGGTGGGTAGGGAATGGTGGGCAACAAAAACCCGTTACCCACCCTACAAGAATGGGATAATTTATTTTTTGGATATTCCTAACACAAAAACTAATTATCCCAAATGCCGTCATTTCACGCAGGTTAGGGTGGGTAGGGGAATGGTGGGCAACAAAAACCCGTTACCCACCCTACAAGAATGGGATAATTTATTTTTTGGATATTCCTAACACAGTTTAAGTCTAACAATGAGCGATAACTCTTGAGATCAGTTTTTTAACTTTTTCGTTCGCATAAGTGGCTTTGATGACTGTCTCCTTATGAAAAGATGGCCAAACCCGAAACATTTCATCAGCAAATCCCTGTCCAATGTTATCTACTCCTGTGAAATCGACTTCAACGATAGCAAATCTTTCCATGCCGTTCATGACACGTTTTGCTTGTGATCTTGATATGAGTCGTCCTTCTGTTTGAGCCAGTTGTAACCTAAATACCGTTTTATCAAAAACCGGTATTTCATCTTCATTAACATGACAGTAGGCATTGAATACGGTTTCAAGACTACGATTCATTGTCTTTCTGAGTTGAACGGTTACTTTTGTACCAGAAATCTCTTGATCGACATTGAAGGTGACTTGTGAGTCTGTCAGTTCAAGGCAATGCGTGTTGGCACAAATCGTTAATCGATCAACCGCTTGTAAAGTAAAAAACAATCCTTCTCCAGAGTGGCGTTCTGGTTGAGTGGTCAATTTTCCTTTGCAGAGTTCGATGGCAGCATCAAGTGCTTGATCAAGATGAAGATGTGCCATAATATGTTTAAAAATACCGACTCCATCATCGCCTATTGTAACGCTTATATTATTTTCGTCTTGAGAAATGGAAATACTGACCTTGTTTCCTCCTGAATGATCCTGTGCATTGTTGAGAATCTCTGTGATAGCATACTCAATAATCTCTTCAGCAGTTTCGTTTAAGTTGCTCAGTTTGGGAGCAATCAATTGCTTCCAGACACGAAATTCGTCGTAGGGAATGGTAAGATTCATGAGTTACAATTCTATGCTTGTTGTGATGAGTTTCAGATCAAGTTTTTGTCGTGGTTCAGAAAAATCATTTCACACCAAGGGGATTGTCGTTCGCTCTTGAGTGCTTTCCCAAGGGTTATTATCAATCTCAATCGGGCCTACGCAAAATAACATGCATTCCAATTGGGGCGAAGCAAAATAACATGCATTCCAATTGCCTACGCAAAATAAATTTTTCACTAAAAGCGGGCCTACGCAAAATATAGCGTTTCCCGATTGAATCAAGTACAGTTATATCAAGAAAATCGAACCGCAAAATAACATGCATTCCAAGAGGCTGCAAAATAACAGGCATTCCAAGAGGCCGCAAAATAACAGGCATTCCAAGAGGGCCGCAAAATAAATTTGGAACGAAAATGGCCGCAAAATTAAATTTGGAACGAAAATTGTTGCAAAATAAATTTGGAACGAAAATCGAAGATTCAACTTGAGTTTGCAAATTTGAACACGGGTTATAACTTTTTTGAAAATTTAACGGTTCCTTTTTCTATCATTAAATCTATTCCAGATTGAAAAAAAGACATACCTAATAATATTTCATCGCCTTCCATATTCGTTAGAATGACGCCTTCAATATGACGCTGCATAATTGCACCCACTCTAACCTCACGTATTACTGTTTCGTATGATAACACATTACCATTTGCGGTTTTTGATAAGAGGTTTTTACCTCGACGTAAACCTAAGTTATTCGCTAATTGATGAGGTACGGCAATAGACGTTGCGCCGGTATCAAGCAAAAACGTGACTCTTTTATCGTTGATATAACCTATAAAAGTACAGTGGCCTTGTTTATCTTGTTCCATAAGCACTTCAATACTGCCATCATTATGCACGATAGATTTCGGCTGTTGTGCCTTAAAATCGAATGGTTGCTCTGGTTTGGCATTAAAAAAATCATAAGAGATAGCGGTAATAAAAAGACTTAAGATAATGAATATTATCAGTTTTTTCTGTCTTTTTTGCTTAATTTGTTCCTTCATCAGTGTACCTGATTCCATACGCAAAATCATTTCTTTAACAATTTCCTCTGGACTTTGATTTTCAGACATCATTTTTTTTCCTGTTATCATAATTGGGCGAACACGCAGGTTCGCCCCTACAAAAACGTTATTGATATATTTTTTGTAGGGACTTTACGGCGTGTCTGCCCGATACGATATGGCATTGACGTACTGGGGTAAGGAGGCGGAGGTTTTGAAAATAATCTTTTTTTAATACCAGCACCCCTTTGTAGGGATTATTTATATTATATCAAACCGAGCAGGTTTACCTTTTTGAAGTACGTTCCGTTGGATTTTTTGATCTTTGTCAATTTAATTGAGTTTTTGCCACGGAAAAACACGGAAAAACACGGAAATATTCCGTGCTTTCTGTGTCATTCCGTGGCTAATATCCCAATTCTGTAATGAACAATTACCCAATTCCCATTGTTTGAACACCTCCATTGGTTTGGAGAGACTACCGAAAATCGCAATAGCAAAGAAGCAGATTGATAATAATGACCTTTTTTTAGAAATGCGCCCTGTTTGCCCTTTTCACGCCAATATTTTTGCGCGCAAAAACATTTTTTTGTATGTCAATTTGATCTTTATCAATTTAGTTGAGTAAATTAGTATGGTATATTACGCCACGGTTGTCGTTGTTGACGCTCTGAAAACTTTTTAACTCATTGATCGCCTTACAATATTAGTCATTTATTATATTAATAATTTATAATATTTTGTAGGGTTATTAGGGTTTTCTGAGGCCTTTAGCAGACTCCATTGTCGTTATAGCCGTGCTGTTACGGACTTTTGTTTAATTTTTGGATAAACGGAGTAAATATGAGTGAAATTTTCACCAAAGCCATGGCGCGAAACATTTATTATGGCGGTTCAGCATTTTTTATCTTGCTGTTTCTTGCCTTAACCTTTGACACAACCATGGCTTTGCCAGAGCGTGATCACAGGGAAAATATCACGCCACAAGTGGCGCATGGCAAAATCGTTTGGGAAACAAACGATTGTATCGGTTGTCATACCCTGCTAGGGGAAGGGGCTTATTATGCGCCTGAATTGGGCAATGTTTATAAGCGCAGAGGCGGCGCTTTCATCAAAGCGTGGATTAAGGGTATGCCTACTAATGTTCCTAGCCGCAGACAGATGCCACAATTTAACCTGAGCGAAGAAGATTTAGAGGCTCTAGTGGCATTTTTGAAGTGGACTTCTGAAATCAATACCGCTGGTAATTGGCCACCCAATATTGAAGGTTAATCCCGACAAAAAGGAGAAATTAATAGATGCAGTATTCGTCACAATCTGTTGCAAAGCCCTATTTTATCGCAGCGATAGGGCTGTTTGTTGGCCAAATTTTATTTGGCCTTATCATGGGCTTACAATACGTCGTGGGGGATTTCCTCTTTCCTCTGATCCCATTCAATGTTGCTCGGATGGTACATACCAACTTGCTCATTATTTGGTTGCTCTTCGGTTTTATGGGTTCAGCCTATTACCTCGTTCCTGAGGAATCGGAAAAGGAATTGCACAGTCCCCGATTAGCCCTAGCATTGTTCTGGATTTTCCTGATAGCCGGAGCTTTGACGATTGTTGGATATCTTTTAGTACCTTATGCCCGATTGGCTGAAATGACGGGTAATAGTATATTGCCTACGATGGGACGGGAGTTTTTAGAACAACCTACCATTACGAAGGTGGGTATTGTCATTGTGATTTTGGGATTTTTGTACAATATTGGTATGACGATACTCCAAGGCCGTAAAACGGTTGTCAGCATGGTATTACTAACAGGGCTTGTCGGTTTAGCGGTGTTATTCCTGTTTGCTTTTTACAATCCTGAAAATTTAGTGCTGGATAAATATTACTGGTGGTGGGTTATTCACCTTTGGGTAGAAGGGGTGTGGGAACTCATTTTAGCGGCTATTCTGGCCTTTATTCTCATTAAAGTGACAGGCGTTGATCGTGAAATCATTGAAAAATGGTTATATGTGATTATCGCCATGGCACTGATTACTGGGATTCTTGGTACTGGGCATCACTATTTTTGGATTGGTGCGCCAGAATATTGGCAATGGTGGGGTTCTATCTTCTCTGCCATGGAGCCAATTCCCTTTTTTCTCATGGTGATATATGCATTCACAATGGTTAATCAACGTCGCCGTGAGCATCCGAACAAAGCGGCCACTTTGTGGGCATTGGGAACAGCGGTGATGGCTTTCCTTGGTGCCGGCGTTTGGGGATTTTTACATACGCTATCACCAATAAATTATTATACGCACGGTACTCAGATCACAGCGGCCCATGCGCACCTTGCCTTTTATGGTGCTTACGTGATGATTGTGTTGGCTATGATTTCTTATGCGATGCCCCTGTTGCGTGGACGAGCGGCGGCTAATAGTAATACAGCACAAGTTTGGGAAATGTGGTCATTTTGGTTAATGACGGTTTCAATGACTTTTATTACCTTATTTCTCACCGTTGCCGGTGTTTTACAAGTGTATTTGCAACGTGCTACTGAAACGCCATTGCCATTCATGGTTGTGCAAGACAAGCTCGCTTTCTTTTACTGGTTACGCGAGATAGCGGGTGTGATATTCCTGATCGGGCTAGTGGTTTACGTCATCAGTTTTTTTATTGATGGTAAGGATGAAGAAGTAGCTGCTTAATCCATAAGCGTTAATCCCAAAACCCTTTTTCAAAATTCAAAAGGGCGAACACGCAGGTTCGCCCCTACAGAGGCAATGTAGGGGCGAACCTGTGTGTTCGCCCTATTTGCTTGAACTCCAATTCAAACATTAACCATTAACCATTAACCGTGATGATAAAATCAGCCTCTCCACCGCGTGATCATTTACCTGGCGATTTCGCCATTTGGATTTTCATTTTTGCCGAACTTTTAGTCTTCGGCATTTTTTTTGTCGCTTATGCCTTTGCTCGCAGTTACAATGTCGAATTATTTAACACCAGTCAATCCACCCTCACGCGAGAATTTGGTGCTATCAATACCTTCGTACTCATTACCAGCAGTTATTTTGTGGTGCAAGCTGTCACTGCTATCAAGCATGATAAAGTACAAACTTGTGTCAACTGGCTAGGTGCCGCACTTGCGATGGGCGCGATCTTTTTAATCATTAAAATCATTGAATTTTATGGAAAATTTTCAGTCGGTATTAGCCTCAGTACGAATACTTTTTACATGTTTTATCTCTCACTCACGTTTTTTCATTTTATGCATGTGATTTTAGGTATGGTGATTTTAGCCGCAATATTGCTTAAAGCGCGGCGTGGTGGCTATACTGCTCAAGATCATATTGGGGTTGAAACGGGTGCTTCTTATTGGCACATGGTTGATTTGGTTTGGATTATTCTATTTCCTTTAATTTATATTATCCGCTAAATAACAAGTCTGAAAAATAACAAGTCTGAAAATAACATGTCTGAAAATATTAAATCTCATCCGGTGCGCCCTTGTACTTATGTCTGGTTAATACTCATTTTGCTCACCCTATTTGCTTTTGTGATAGGTAAACGTGAAATCGGCAACATAACCATCGTTAGTCTTCTTCTGTTTAGCACCCTCATAAAAGGGCAAATGGTGATAGATTTTTTCATGGGTTTGCATCAAGTGCGCTGGTTTTGGAAAATAATCATGTATAGCTGGTTGTTACTTGTGATGGGACTTATTGGTTTGGCTTATTGGTTAGGACTGCAATCATAATGGACAATCATAAGAATATTTTAGACAATTCAACTGGCACTATCCAAATGCCTTATTATAAGCCCATCGGTAATGAAGTCGCGCTATTTGAACAGGCCTACCGTCACCAACTTCCTGTTTTAATTAAAGGGCCTACGGGATGTGGCAAAACGCGCTTTGTCAGCTATATGGCAGCACGATTAGATCGTCCTCTTTATACTGTAGCTTGCCATGACGATTTGACGGCGGCGGATTTAGTGGGCAGACATCTCATTAGTAACGAATCCACCTATTGGAGTGATGGGCCATTGACTCGTGCAGTGCGTGAAGGGGCAATTTGTTATTTAGATGAAGTGGTTGAGGCGCGTAAAGACACGACGGTTGTTTTACACCCTTTGACTGATGATCGTCGCATTTTACCGATTGAACGGACGAATGAGCGTTTACAAGCACCGCCTGAATTTATGCTCGTTGTTTCTTATAATCCGGGCTACCAAAATTTGCTTAAAGGTATGAAACCGAGTACGCGACAACGTTTTGTCGCCTTACGTTTTAATTACCCGAGTCCAAGTATTGAGCAAGAAATCCTGATAGGTGAAACGGGTATAGATAAAAATTTAGCTCAGCGCCTGGTTAATTTAACGAATGCCTTGCGTGTACTCAAAGATCATGATATAGAAGAGGGTGCCTCCACCCGTCTTTTGGTTTATGCCGCGACACTGATCAAGCATGGTTTCGATCCAGTCGATGCTTGTCGTTCCGCCCTCGTTGAACCCTTAACGGATGATATAGAAACTGTGGAAGCCTTGATGGAAGTGATATTTGCGACTTTTGGAAAATAAGACAGTGGGATGGTTTCGTTGCTTCACACAAAGGCAATCACAATGAATTGTCCCTACAAAGATAATGGTAATAAGAAGGGATTGGCCCTACGGGCAATCCGTAGGGTTGCCCTTATGCCATTAATTAAATTAAGGGCAGACATGTAGGTTGGCCCTCAATGCCATTAAGTTAAGGGCAGACACGCAGGTATGCCCCTACCAAACCCAACGTATTCAGGGGTTGTAGGGGCGAACCTGCGTGTTCGCCCAGGCTTAACTTAATGGCATGTAGGTTGGCCCTGGGGGTGTGTCTGTTCAGGTATTTTTGCTGCTTTTTTATCACCCCAGATTTGTAGGGTGGGATCGCTTAGCGACAATGAACTTAATATAAACCCAGATTTCACCGCCCGCTTGCCCACCATCCCCCATTTGGAATAAAAATAAGCTGAAAAATAAACCAAGAAATGAGTTTATATTTATACACCCCAAGTTGGCCCCTACAAAACCCCGTGTATTTAGGGACTTCCGGGGCAAACCAGCGTGTTCTCCTAAGCTTAACTTAATGGCATTGAGGCTTGCCCTTATGTCATTTATTGATTTGAATCAATCCCATTCAACGATCCCAATTTCTCCGTTTCAGCGTGTCAATAAGCATTTTGAATAAATTGATTTAGCCTTTGCTAATTAAAGAATAGTCAAAATTTACCCTTTATCCGCTAAAAACGACCACTCGTTGTTCGGCAGAGTAACAAATTTTGGTAATTAAACTATTTTCATTCATTTAATAGGTATGTCTATAATCAATAGATCGAAAACAAATAAAAGCAAAATAACATGCATTCCTATCGGGCCGCAAAATAACATGCATTCCTATCGGGCCTTCAAAATTTATCAATATGCTCTTTTTTTAGAAATGCGCCCTTTCGTTCTACTGATAATTCATTACTAAAGTCATATTAATAATCCTTGGCTTATACGTTTTTAATCGGTTTTACCAATTGAGAGGAAATTATTTAATGACATTCCAAACCTACGGGCTGCCTTTTGTCAGTTTGCCTAAGGCAGTACCCCGTTTATTACTCCTAAGCAGCCTGATCATCTGCTGGCTTGGGGGCGCATTCAGTGCGTATGCTGACAGTGGTGGCAATTGTAATGCCACTTATTCTGTAGCTGATGGCTACGGTAAATTTTTTCTCCCTTGTGTTGAATCCAATGATGGCAAGATTTATCAAGCCCATTTAGATCATGTGCAAGGCGCTGAGCAGTTTTTATTTGAACTGAAAATAACGCCCCTCGTTAATCCACCGGCTGGAACCTACGCGAGTTTTGACCAAAAAATGGGGGCCATTTCGATACCCCTGATTAAAGCCAATTTGGGTGGGCAACAGCAATTTTATACCATGCACTTGGTTAAACAAGGCCAGTCTGATACGGGTAACCTGATATTTGGTTTTGCGTCGTTGCCAAAAGTGCTTGATGCTAAAAATCCAATACCAGCCGAGTTGGCTTCTTATACCAAAGCCGAAAAAGTGCCACCAGGGCAAGCTAAGAAAATCGCTCATGAAGGCGCAGAGTTAGAGATTGGCACAGGTGCGGTATCTGAAGAAACCACTTTGCGGATTAAGTCTTTGGCTGATGCGGAGATTCCTCCACTGCCAGTGGGGATGATTAATGTCACTAAGGGCCAACGCAAGGGTTTTCGTTTATCGCCACATGGCATGAAATTTAAAAAGAAAATCAAGCTCAAACTGCCTTATGACAAAAAGCATTTACCGGCCGGCTATTCTGAGCAGGATATCAACACCTATTATTATGATGATCTAGCCAAGCAATGGCAGATTGTGGAACGGGTGGCTGTGGATACTGATAAGCAGGAAGTCACTAGCTTGATTGATCATTTTTCGGATTGGATAAATGCGGTTAATCCTTGTAATTTAGGTTCAAACCATCCTGCACAGTATTTGTGTTATGGCGATTGGGAAAAATATTCCTCTCAAGGGAATGTAGTAGAAAATACAGATTTCACTTACCATTTTCCTTTGGAAGGCGGGGCGATTGTTGAACATACATTAGTTATGTATCAATATGCCAAACAAGAGAACAGTAGTATTGGTCATTATTTAGGTATTGATTCTTCTTATGCGGGAAAGGTAGAAGTTATAGCAACGCCAACCTTTTATCCTTCCTATGAAGGATATGTTGAGGCCGTTATTAAATATACTGCTCCAATGGAATTAGGTATCCATGATATTCCACTCCATATCTATAATGAATCTGGGGCACTCGTTAGTACCGGAATTATTGGAAAAACAATTGAAAGTTGGATTGATGTGAAAAATCTTCCGGAACCAGAGCCGGAGCCAGAACCAATTCCCGATCCAATACCTGATCCCGATCCAATACCTGATCCCGATCCAATACCTGATCCTGATCCAACACCTGATCCCGATCCAATACCTGATCCTGATCCAACACCTGATCCTGATCCACCACCACTGCCACCGCCACCACCTCCGCCACCACCACCTCCGCCACCACCCTGTTTTCCAACAGTGAAAGCGGTAACCAGTGAAGTGAGTCTTGAACCGGTGGAACCGGATCAAAACATTACGTTGGCATGGCAAGTTGAGAATGATCAAGACTGTGATGCTGAGGGTTTTGAATTAGCCTTTAGTGGTGCGACGCTCAGTGGTGCTGAGTTTTCGGAGGGATATTTTGGAGGCATTTCTGCTCTTAATGTCGATGCTGGGCAAACGAAATCAGTTAGCGTGAGTTTTGCTGCGCCGACAACACCCAAAGAAGGGGGGGATTTTACAGTCATTTATGACATTCTTGATGAAAAGGGTGAGCCTACGGGTGAACAATTAACGGGTACATTCACCGTTGATCCGTGTTTGTCCATTGAACCGCCGACGATTGACTCTGTCGAGTTATGGCAAAGTGGGCAAGGCCTGTCTCTTCCTAATGCTTCCGTTTCTGATGAAACGGGTGAAGGTTCTGTCAGTTTTGAATCTGATGGCGGCAATGGGTTTCAAGTGAAAGCCTCGAATATGTGTGGTGAAAGTTCGTTTGGGCCAATTAGTGCGCCAGACACTAATTCTGCTAATCATGGCCCATCTTGTTTGAAAGACTGTGGGGGTTATCAAGGTTCCGAAGCTGATCCTATCAATACTGCTAATGGTAACTTTGTTTATCTGGTGCTAGATGCCACGATTGCAGGTGTGGGTGAGACGGGCTTGAATTTGATGCGGACTTATAATTCACTGGCCGCTTTATGGCCCTCTGCTGCAATTGTACGTTATACGGATAATGGCAATGAGCAAGAAATTGTTGCCGGGCCGCCACGCTATTTTGGCCCAGGTTGGATTTCGCCTTTTGGGGTGTATTTGTTAGTTGTCGATAAAGCGCCGCAGTTTGAGGGCGTACAAATTATCTATCCTGATGGGCATACTGTCTTATTCAAAAAAGAAGGTGATAGCTATGTCTCTGATTCACCTAACCATTTTGATGAGTTGACTCAAGAAGGCGATGAGTATGTCTTGCTGGATAAAAACTCGTTGGAGAAAAAACGCTTCAATGCTGATGGGCAACTCATTGGGATTTCGGATCGCAATGGCAATGAAATCACCTTTGAGTATGCTGATGAGTTATTGACGCGAGTGGAAAATGCCAGTGGGCGTTGGATACAGTTCTCTCATAATGACGATGGGCAAATTATTCAAGCGCAACTGCCTGAAGAGATTAGCTTGTCTTATGAATATACCGAGGGTTTGTTGACGGCGTTTATCGACGGTAAAGGCAATCGCACTGAATATCAATATGATGACAATAAGCAGTTAGTCAAAATGATGACACCGAAAGGGCATCCGAAAGTGCAAATGACTTACGATGCCGAAAATTGGCGGGTTGTCCAACAAACTGTGGGAGAAACTGAGCAGTATGATTTTGAATACAGTGAAGACGGTAGCACTTCTACAATTGCCAATGCTTATGGTTATAAAACGGTACATCATTATGATGAGGCGAGTCGCTTGACTCAAGTTGAGCATCCCGATGGCACTAGCGAGCAATATGGCTATGATGATGATTTCAATCGTATTTATTACCAAAATCAGGCTGATGCGGAGTGGCATTGGACGTATGATGATCGGGGCAATCGCTTGACGGCGGATGGGCCGCTGGGTTGGCATAAGGCTTGGGCCTATAACGATCAAAATCGGGTTGTTTCAATGCAAGAACGGATTGATGCGAATACGACTCGTGCGTTTACCTTTGAATATGATGAGGCCAGTAATGTGGTTAAAGTGTGTATGCCATTGCAAGACTGTGCGACGATTCAATATGATGGGCGCGGTTTGCCAACGCATCTTTATGATTTGGCTCAACATTCTACCCAGAATGAATATGATGGTGAGGGTGATTTGGTTGCAGTGACGAAGGCTGACGGTGCTGCCACTCGTTTTGAGCATGATGGTTTAGGGCGTTTGGTCAAGTTGCAAAAACCAATGGGCAATACTTATCACTATACCTATGATCCGAATAGCAATTTAACCGCGTTTGCAGGGCCGTTAGGTTATCAACTTGGTTTTGGGTTTGATGCTAACGATAACCTGATCAGCAAAATCGATCCGAATCAGGGTGAAATCGTTTATCAGTATAATCTGGCCGATAAAGTGGTCAAAATCGACAATCAACTCCATTTTGCCGTCAATAATTATACTTATGGCTTGATGAGTGAATTGCTTGGTTTTCAAGATGCTGAAGGGCGGGATTGGACTTTGAGCCGCGATGAACTGTCACGCATTACTCAAATTCAAGGGCCGTTAAATAGTCATTCTGAATTGCATTACAATGCGGTGGGTAAGATCGTCGATCTCATTGATGCGGCTGGACGGGTTGATCATACCGAGTATGATGCCTTGTCTCGCGCCATTTCCGTTGTGCGTAATTATAAATCGGGGGCTGTCTCTAATGCAGACACCCATGTCACGACGCAATACGCTTATAATTTAGTCGGTGATGTTTTGCAAGTGACTGATCCCAAAGGGTATACCACGCATTATCAATATGATGTGCAAGGCCGTAAGATTAGCAAGCAAAATGCCGAAGGGCATGAATGGCAATATCGCTATGATCCCATGGGAAATTTGCTTTCGGTACTGAATCCGCGGGGTTATACGACTCAGATTGACTATACGCCGACTTATCGGGTGCATAAAGTCGTTGATCCAGAACAACACGCGCTGACTTTGCTGTACAACCCTAACGGTAAATTGACAGATAAGATTGATCGGCGGGGTGTGATAACGCATCACGAGTACAATGAGTTGGATCGTTTAGTCCAAAGGATTAGCAATTTTAAAGACGGGGCTGCTGATCATGAAACTAATGTCAAGACGGCTTTTGAGTATGATTTAGCCGGTAATTTGCGGTTCTTGACTAATCCTCGCGGTTTTACCGCAGAATTGCGTTATGATGCTGCTAATCGTCGCACGGAAGTGATTGATTTTGAACAAGGTTCTAGCCGTTTAGTCTATGACAAAGTGGATAACGTCTTGCGTTTGACGGATGCTAACGATAATTCGACGGCCTATCAATATGATGCTTTGGATCAGTTAGTCGCGGTGATTAATGCGGAGAATGAAACCAAGCAATTTGAGTATGATGTCGTGGGCAATCGCACCGCACTGATTGAAGCTGATGGTACCGTCACCGCGTATGATTATGATGCGATTTATCGCTTGAATGGCGTGATTCAGAACTTTAAGGCGGATGCGGCGGATGCGAATGATGTCAATGTCGCCACGCAATATGGTTATGATGCGCGGGGTTTGTTGACTTCGATTCTGAATGCCAATGATCATATCACCTTATTTGAACACGATAAGGTTGGGCAAGTCATTCGCGAAATCGATCCGTTAAACAAGGTTTGGGTATACGCTTATGATGGCGTTGGCAATAAAGTCTCGCGGCAAGATGCCAAAGGCGATTTGACGCAGTATAACTATTTGCCAGATGAGCAATTGCAGAAAATCAGCTATGTTGATGAGACAACAGTTCAATATGCTTATGATCCCAATAATAACCGCACCTCAATGCAAGACAGCTTGGGCACCACCACTTGGACTTATGATCCATTGAATCGGCGCATTGCTCAAGATGATCCGTTTAGTCGCGTGTTGCAAACGGCTTATGATGCAGGCGGTAATCGGGTTGGATTGGGTTATGCCGATGGAAATCAGGTGGCTTATGCCTATTCGCCGAATAATTGGCTGGCAAAAGTGACCGATCCGCATGAGCAAGTGACGGCTTATGAACGCGATAAAGTGGGCAATATTACCCATACCACTAATCCTAACGCGATGGTTACCGATAAAACGTATGATCGGGTTTATCGGGTGTTGACTTTAGCGAATCGTCAAGTTGAGGGCGCGAAGAAAACCCATAGTGCTTTTGACTATGCGTATAATTTGGTGGGGCATGTTACCCAAGTGGTCAAGGAATATGGTTGGCAACAGCCGTCTGAGATCACCGAGACGTATACTTATGATGGCGTGCATCGCTTAGCGACAGCAACCATTTCGCCCTTGAAGAATAACGGGGATGATGTGGTGATGGCTTATGCGTATGATCCGGTGGGTAATCGTTTAGCTTGGGAGAGCAATGATGATTTGACCACGCACGAACCCTTTGATGCTTTCCGCAAGACGTATGCCTACAATGCCAATAATCAGTTGCTGAAGCAGGTGATGGATTCGGACAAGCCCAATGGGGATTTATTGACCACGTTCCGTTATGATGAGAATGGTAATCGTATCAATAAGTTACTTGAAGGTGAACACGGCGTTGATCACTATAGTACTGACTATCGCTTTGATCCAGAAAACCGTTTAATCGTCGCGCAGAATTATCAAATTGAAGCAGGGGATAAACGGACAGATCGTGATGTGAGTTGGTTAGACTATGATGGCGGTGGACGGCGATTAGCCAAGCATTATGATCCGAAGTTGAATCAGCCCAAAGGCGGTGGCGTCGATAAGCAAACCCAATATGTGTTTGATGGCTTAGACCCCGTGGCAGAGTACAATATGCTCAATGGTCAGCGGATTGACTATTATCGCGGCGCAGCAAACCGTTTGATGACGATGCACCAGTATAAAGGCGGTACGCAGGGTAATATGTACTGGTATCACCACAACTTCAAAGGTGATGTGTCCGGCTTAACCAAGCATAATGGTAATTCGCATCATAATTATCGCTATGATCCTTATGGTGGAGTCGTGCCAGAGAATGGGAATTTCACTGATCCGCATAATCATTATACCTTGACGGATAAGGAGTATGATGAGCATACTGGGTTGCTGTGGTTTGGTGCGCGGCATTATGATCCGGAGACTGGGGTTTGGATGACTCAGGATTTGTATCGAGGTGTGATTGATGAGCCGATGAGTTTGCATCGATTTGGGTATGTTGAGGGGAATCCTGTTACCTATTTTGATTTGTATGGGTATTATGCAAAAGATGTCCATTTTTATATGAACTACTACATTGCAGCAGCAATTGGTCTGCATAAAAAAACAACAGACTATGAATTTTCTGAAGCTTATATGATTGCATGGGCAGCTCAATACACTGATGATAATGATGAAACTGGTCCGTTTAATTGGCCTGACGGAACCTCTAAATTTCATTTTAGAACTGCATTTAGTTGGGGGGTCGATACTGTAAAATCAGGTTATTCTTCAGCAAAAGAGCCTTTAAATGATGGTATCTCGTCAAATGATATTATGTTGACAGGTATGGGATTACATGCTTTTCAAGACTCTTGGTCACATGAGGGTTACGAAGCCTTGCTTGGTCATATTTATGCATTACCTGACCCACATTCGGTAGATTACCCATACGATAATGTAGACAAAGCTATGGATATGGCTGAAGAAACATATAATGCTTTAGTACGTTGGAATGGGAACAATTGCGCTACATCTTTTAATGATATCTCAAGTACATTGAGAACCCTTTTCAGTAAAGAAGGTAGTTTAGAAGAGCGAATTGAGAACTGGAAAGAGCAAATTTCTACGGACTTTGATATTAACGTCACGTATGAATTTAGTAAAGAGCATGAAGAGTGGGAAGATGACTTTCTAACAGCAGCTCATAAAGTTAAAGCCGTTGACAACCCCAGTGATATGGAAGCATTAAATGATAAATTGAATGATGCTATAAATGAAGCGGAACGTCATATCATTTGGAAATTATCAGGATGTTCTCGCAATTACTCTGAAATATGTAGAATACTTTTTGGTAATTAGCGAGCGTAGGGTGGGTTTCGCTATCGCGAAACCCACCATTTCTTTCTCTTTCTATTGACTTTGTGTTGTTTATTTGTGTTAGTACAACGGATTAGCGGTATCAACGGATTTTTTTCTTAGATTGATTGAGTCATCCGTTTATACCGTCAATCCGCTGTACTAGGGTTGATTGTTTAGTACAACGGATTAGCGGTATCAACGGATTTTTTTCTTGGGTTGATTGAGTCATCCGTTTATACCGTCAATCCGCTGTACTTGGGTTGATTTAGTACAACGGATCAGAGGTTTGATCGGATTGATGTGAGAGGTATTTCTATAGTTATGATTTAGAATTGGCCCTTACACCAATCCGTTCACTCCCCTGAACCGTTGTACTAATTGCGATTGTAGGGGCATACCTGTGTGTCTGCCCTTAACTTAATGGCATTGGTTTCTACCTGGGGTGTGTCTGTTGAGCCAATTTTTGCTTTTCACCCTATTTTTATTCCATGAAGGTGGGATGGTGGGCAAGCGGGCGGTGACATTTTGGGTTAATATTAAGTTCATTGCCGCCCGCTTACCCACCCTACAAATCTGGGGTTGAAAAAATAACCAAAATACCGGAACAGATGGTGGGCAAGCGGGCGGTGAAATCTGGGTTTATATTGAGTTCATTGTCGCCCGCTTACCCACCCTACAAATCTGGGTTGAAAAACCAAAATACCGGAACAGACACACCCCAGTTTCTAGCCGCTAAATAGAAAGAGCCAACACATCAATCCGTTCAATCCCCTGATCCGTTGTACTTGTTAGTGGATTCAGCGGATTAAGCGGATTTTTTATCCGGTGAATCCTTTAATATGGTGAATCCTGATTCAAACAGGATAGGCGTTTTGAATATAATCATTTTATGAAACGACTAAAAATTTACTTCGATACTTCCGTTATCAATTTTCTGTTCGCTGATGACGCACCTCAATTACGAGATGCAACCATTGAATTTTTTGAAGATTGGGTTAAAACTGAAAAGTATGATGTTTATATTTCCAATATTGTTATTGCCGAAATTGAGGCGACACAAGATAATGACAAACGAACTCAATTGATGGAAGTCATTGATAACTATCCAATATCTTTTGTCGCCGAACAAAGTTCAGATGAAATAGTCCAATTGTCTGAGTTATATCTCAATAAAGGTATTTTGCCAGCTAAAAGCAAGGCTGATGCTTTTCATGTTGCTATCTGTGTGGTCAATCAAATTGATATTTTATTGACGTGGAATTACAAACATCTTGCCAATATCAATCGAAAATATAAGCTCAAACAAGTTAATTTAGACAACAATTATTTACATCCGTTAGAAATTTTAACACCTTTTGAGGTTCTTGATGATGAACAAACTTAAAGAGACTCGGCAAGTTCCACAAGCACAACAAGAAGTTTGGAATTTGAAGCAAAATCTCTATGAAGAAATTAAAAACATGAATACGACTGATGGACTAAACTACCTCCTAGAAAAAGGACGAAAAGCGGCACTGCGTAATAATCTTCATTTTCAAGTCAATCAGCGAGCGTAGGGTGGGTAGAGCGATACGAAGTAAGCGAAGCTAAACCCACCATTTTGTTCTCTTTCTATTGACTTTGGGTTGTTTAGTACAGCGGCTCAGAGGATATCACTTCTTGATGGCGTGGTGTTTTGAAAGTGATTAGCTCAGTTATCTTTTTAATCTAGCCGCTAAATGGAAAGAGCCAATACCTCAATCCGCTCAATCCCATGAGCCAAAGTACTTGAGGGTTGTTGTTTAGTACAGCGGATCATGGGATTTAACTAGGAGCTTCGCTATTCGCAGACCAGTAAGCCCACCATTTATCAATCAATCTTGTCATCTTTTTTATTGATGGCATGATTTTGGTGGGTTTTGCGAAGCTGGCCTTCTTTGTAACGAAGTTCTACCCACCCTACAATTACTGTGAATTCTAAAATTTGCTCCAATTAATGATTTGGTAATGGCAGCCAATCAAGAAACAACTAAAGAATGGTGGGATAACTGTGAACAATTTGATTTGTATGTATCAGCTTTTGTTATTCAAGAAGCAGGGGCTGGTGATCCAAATGCTGCAAAAAGGCGTTTGGAAAAATTGGAGGGTATTTTAGAGCTTGATGTCACAGAGGAAGTTGAAACATTTGCCACTCAATTATTAGAAACAGTTCCTCTTCCACCAAAAGCTAAAATTGATGCTTTGCATATTTCTGTCGCAACCATTAATGGTATGGATTACCTGTTGACTTGGAATTGCACCCATATTGCCAATGCGACACTTCGTCCTAAAATAGAGGCTTTATGTCGAGAATTTGGCTATGAGCCACCAACGATATGTACACCACAAGAATTACGTGAGGTATAAACTATGTGGAAAGATACCATTGTAGAAGAAATTTATAAATATCGAGATGAATATGCAAAGCAGTTCAACTACGATATTCATCTCATTTGCCAAGATGTTAGAAAAAAACAAGGTGAAGGAGGACGGCGTGTTGTGACATTAAAAGCGCGTCAGCTTAAACAAGGATCGAACGTAGGGTGGCTAGAACGGTAGCGCAATGAAGTAATATCACTTGTGACGTTTAACCCACCATTTTGTTGTGTTATTGGGTTTTATCCTGTCAATCGTTTAGTATAACGGATCATCAGCCCTCACTCCTTGGTGGCGTGGTGTTTTGAGCATTTTGACTCGTTAATTGGAAAGCGCCAACACCTCAATCCGCTCAATCCGATGAGCCAAAGTACTTGAGGGGTGTTGTTTAGTACATCGGATCAGGGGATTTAACCAGGGCTATCGCTCTATGAAGCCATACCTGCCAACACTTTTTCAAGATAAGAATTGTCCCAGCCTGCCTTTAGACGTTTATTCTCAATACCAATTTTGGCCGTATCTTCCTTGCCTAGTAAAT
>Ga0164315_10000142_pt1 | contig 42861 bp, 29 predicted proteins | sample GuaBasSedimGuay6_FD_113737 | JGI IMG/M metagenome (GOLD analysis project Ga0164315, IMG submission 113737) | Subseafloor sediment microbial communities from Guaymas Basin, Gulf of California, Mexico - Guay6, Core 4569-2, 0-3 cm | ecosystem: Environmental > Aquatic > Marine > Hydrothermal vents... | reverse complement strand
ATTCCCTGCTTAATCCAAATACTAGGCATATCCTAATATCCAAATGGGTAAGTTATGCTTTTACTGAGTAATACAGCAAGGGTAGCCTTTCATCCCTATAAATAACATAATTGTAATCCCTAACTTTTGGGATTCTTCCTATTGGCCTGAATTGCTTCAAGTTTCTAAGAAAACGTGTCGACACCAGTATGTAGTAACATGCCTTTCCCCCGCTTAGAAACTTAACACCACGTCTTGTTGTTCCATTAACTCGGCCATTTGTGCGTCATCTAGCACCTCAACAGGAACGAGCAAATCGTCTGTTGAAAGGCCACGTTCTTCCATCGTTTTCTTATCGACATAGAGTTTCTCAACGTCGTAACCTTCAAGGGCGCGGTAAGTTTTGGAAAAATCTTTCACGCCTATCCCCGAAGTTACCGAGGTTTGTTGATTTTTCTTCAGTTGATAAACGCCATCATCAATAAAGGCTAAACTCACATCTTGATCAAATGCAGCCCCAATCAGTACCACTTCCAGTGACTCTAACGCATAGATAGAACCGTAAGGGGCTTTGCGGTTCAAATACAAGAACTTTTTAACGATGCCTTCGTCTTCCATCGTGTCATCTCCGTTTTATTATGAATGTTAGTCTCCAAACACCACCAAACGTTCCGATTGTATGCCAGCCTCAATCAATTGGCCTAAACCAGAAATACGGAATCCCTCCGCGATGTTATTGGCATCTTTGCCATTACGCTTGGCTTCATTCTCATCTAACATACCACGCCGTTGCGCGGCCGCTATACACACAACTAACTCAAGGTTATGCGCTTTAGCTAATTCTGACCAGCGATTAACAATGTGACGATCATCTTGCGGCGGCACGGTTAAGCGCGACGCATTATTGACACCATCGTGATAGAAGAACACCCGAAAAATTTCATGGCCTTTTTTCAAGGCAGCCTGAGTAAATTGATAAGCAGAATCAGAGGCTTGATGTTGATACGGGCCTTCATTGACCAAAATGGCAAATTTCATGGTATGAATTTCCCCCTTTTTCTAAAAATGAAAAATGAAGAATGAAAAGTGAAATTAATTAATGTTATCACATTTCGCTTATCATTTTTCATTTCCAGGCTAAAGTTTTTTCCAAAAAAACTTTAGCCTGGAATTCATGAAGAATGAACAATTAAAAACGGATATGCGTAGAAGCATTCAAGCTGTGACGTGCGCCGCGCCAGTTGTCAATATGGAACTTGGTAAATGGCAGCTCGGTTAATTCAAAGAAACGAGGCCACCCAATCCGCTCTATCCAGTCTGACATACGTTCCCAATCTCTGGCATCTTCCTTGTAGGTGTGCAAAATCTTTTTCACAATGGTGGCAGGTTCCGTCCAACGGGGCGGATTATTGGGTATACCAGCCGCAACCAGTTTTTGGAATGTGGGCTTACCGCGCGCATTAGAGTGGTTGCCACCGACCCAAATGGCAAGCTTGGAATGTTCAGGGTCATTAATTTGCATCGGCGGACAAGGGGGATAACAAGCACCACAGCAAATACATTTCGTCTCATCCACTTCCAGCGAGGGTTTGCCATTCACCAGCGCGGGCCGGATAGCAGCCACCGGACACCGAGCCACAACGGACGGACGTTCACACACATTCGCCACCAAGTCATGGTTAATTTTAGGTGGCTTGGTGTGTTGAATATTAATCGCGATGTCGCCTTGCCCACCACAGTTGATTTGACAGCAAGAAGTCGTGATATGGACGCGGTTGGGCATATCTTCACGGATGAATTCTTCGTGCAATTCATCCATTAATGATTTTACCACCCCCGACGCATCAGTGCCCGGAATATCACAATGTAACCAACCCTGCGTGTGGGCAATCATAGTAACAGATGGCCCCGTACCACCCACCGGGAAACCCTCCGTCAACAAGTTATCAACCAGCGGTTGCACTTTGGCCTCATCAGCAACCATAAATTCAATGTTGCTGCGAATGGTAAAGCGAACATGACCATCTGCGTAGTTATCTGCAATATCACACAGTTTCCGAATGGTGTACACATCCATTTGCCGCTGAGTCCCAGCACGCACCGTCCAAATTTTATCACCGCTTTTCGCGGTGTGGCACAACACCCCGGGGCGCGGACGTTCATGGTACTTCCAAGCACCATAATTCTTAGTCATAACCGGGTGCATATATTGGAACGGATCCGGCACCCCACTTTCTATGGGCATCCGTGGTGGCATAACAACCTCCTATAAGATAGTCGAATATTATAATATAATAATGTAACAAACAAAACAATTTTCTATCGCGGTTTTTGCTTATTTCACCGATTTCGCGGATTACTATGCTTTTCAAGCGAAAGGGTTTTCCGAACGGTCTTTGGTCAAATATTATTAAAAAATCCAAGTTGTTTATGAAATATTCTGGCTATAGATGTTCAGAAAATTTTCTGGCGATAAATCCGGTAACACGCCAACAGATACACCCCGTTCATCCCCTTTCAAAAGGGGACTGACAAATAAATCCAGAAAAATTCTTGCTGTCAATTTTTCTATGAGGGTGTACTGGAGTTCTTCACTGCACTTTGCGATGCTTTGGATTTTATATATTCTAGTGCCTGAACGAAAACACATCTAATATTTTGATGTGTCATTTCGTTTGAGCGAGAGAACTTTTGGTTTTCAAGAATTCTCAATTTCTTCTGTCGTTGAAATGATACAATGGCAAGGGTTTTCCGTTCAGACACTATTTAACCGCAAGAAAAGTTTTGTTCACAGTGGCAAAAAACTTCAATGCCTGATGCCTATCTTCAAACTCGTGACATTGATCTCAAGATGCCCAAGATAAATCTTGGACCTCAACATGTTCAAGATAATAGACTTGTCCCTTAATAAGCTAAGTAGTTGATTTTATGACTTATTAATCTATAATGTTTTCAAGGGTTTACGTTTATTTCGGGACCAGTCTAATATTTTTATGACAAGTAGCTAACGCAGACTTTTTTTGTCTAAGACAGAAAAAGGGAGCCTTCTTTCCGTTTGGACAGATTATCTGGAATACTATATATTACTACAAGCTAATACAAAAAGGCATTGACTACCCCCTTTTATTTATACTGAACACCGTCAGAAACGGAACTTTTTTGTCATTTCGGCTATCGGTAAAATCTGTTACTGTCCAATAAGATTTCTCCGTTCATCTACTTCCAAAAGCGCAAAAAATTGTGCAGGTGTGCAGTATAAAAGGGGGACCCTTGCGGACTTAAGCCACGACCACCAAACATTATTCCGCTTTACTTAAAAGCTCAAGCCGCTTTACGATCAAACCACTTTTGGGCTTCTTCATCCCAAGTGTCCATTCTAACATAAGAGGATTGACGTGGCTCGGATACCATATTGGGATCAACCTCTAAGCCGATCCCTTCAAGGAAATTGACCAAACCGATACGTTCAATCATTTCCCCAGTGCGCTCATGCTCCAGCGCATTTTCAGCAAAGAAATCAATGGTGTTTTCAGCAATTTCCTTCAGCCGATCATAATCTTCAGGCAAATCCAACTTCATAAATGGTACAACCACTGTACCCATCAAATCACCAATCTTCAGAGTGCGCTTACCACCCATGAGAACCGTCACGCCTTTGTCATCACCCACAGATAAGGCGGTTGTCATCACGTTAATGCAGTGCATGCAACGCACGCAATTACGGTTATCAACGGCCAAAGTGTCGTCATCATTGAGCGACAAAGCATTGGTTGGGCAGCGAGTAACCACGTTGTCAATCACATACTTGCGCCCTTTTTGAGCGACAAAGGCCTTAACTTCTTCCTGATCGACTTTCATGTCATCGCGCCAAGTGCCAATCACCGCCATGTCGGCCCGTTCGATTGAGTTCATGCAATCGTTGGGGCAGCCGGATACCTTGAATTTAAACTTGTAAGGTCGTTTGTGTTTGTGATAATTCGCCACATTATCACCGAGTATTTTCTCAAAACTTTGGAAAACTTTTTTAAGTTTTAATGACTTATATAAATAATAGTCAATATAAAATCAATAACTTACCAAGTTTTATAAAGTTTTCAGTATATTACCCGCTCATACTTTCGTATGAGACCAGACTATATCTTCATCCGGTGAAATCTAAGTGACTTGGTTATCAGTATCCTTTGAAAACTATTTATCCTTGACAACTGACAACCTTATCTACGCAAACTTTTGCGTCAGATCTGTTGATTAGAATCGGATGCTGCCCGTTTCGGATTCGCTTAAATCCTACTTCCTTTCGGAATAGTCGTTGAACTGTCTTCATTGTATTTTTCAACATCTGCAAGCAATTGTTCCAAAGAATATAGAACACTTTCTTCCCTTGGTTCTATTTTATTCTTTACAGTATTTGTCAGCAAACTGGCTCCGAGTAATATTTCTATATACCTCGACGTACTCAGTCTTACAAACTTCACAATTCGCTTTATCCGTTTTTGTTTAAAACTGATAAAGCGAACACCAAACTGATTTCCTACTCGCAGGTGCCAATTGTTCAACATGTTCTGTTTTGATCATATTTGTACAATGAAGCTTAGCTGCTGATGGCCCAATCCATTGTCTTTTCAAACCGTCGCACTTGCCGTTACCGGCTATGCTGTAGTGCCAATGGCTCTAAGGGTTTTCCAGCAATTAGAGCAGTTTCTTACCTCAATATTACTACTGAGGACCCCTAAACATTAAGGGCCGGACGGTGCATATCGTCCAAGAAATTATTCACCAAGGTGCGGAGCACTTTCTGTTCATTAGCGCAAGATTGTTCGCAACGGGCCGCACCAACACAAGACATACCTGTACGCACTGCCGGCCCTGCACCACCCAAGTCAAAGCCGATATCATTGAATGCATTAAATGCATCTTGAATCTTTTCGCTTGTGGCACCTTGAAACATAATATCGCCGCTTTGACCATGAAAGGCGATCAACCCCGAACCATGCTCTTCCCAAATATCGCACAGTTGGCGCAGGATTTTGGTATCGTAATGCATACCCGCTGGCGGTTGGATACGCAAGGTATGGAATTCCTTCGATGCCGGATATTGTGCGGCCACCTCAGAAAAGCGAGGGATAATGCCACCGCCATAGCCAATGACACCTACCGTACCCCCTTTCCAGTAACCTTTGCGGGTTTTGTAGGAATGTTCCAATTGACCTAATAGATCAACCATCATGTCTTGATACGGTTTGCCCTCATCTTTGGCAAGGCGTTTAATTCCCGTGACAAAGCTAGGCCAAGGGCCGCCTTCCAATTTATCAAGCATTGGGGTATCGTGCATTTGTTAAACTAAGCCGACTATGTCGCCATAGCCGACTCGTCTTCAAAACCGTGCTTGAGACTTTTACCTCACACGGCTCCTCTTCTAAGCTTATTTCAACAATTAAAACGGTCTAATGTTTCCATTAGCTATCTGTCTCAAACATAAAATGACTTTATGCTTGGTATTTGTTTAAATTGATATGATTTATTTACACTTAAAAGTGTGTACGTCAGCATATCCTACCCATTACAGATAGGCTTTGGCTTTTTACACAATCCTGTCCACAATTGACGCAAGTTAATCAAACCCCGTTTCTATCTAGGCTTTTTCAGACCCTAGCTCTTATTGCGGATTACCCCGTTCCTAAATGAAGGTTTATATGTGTGACCTTAGATTCTATCTATGCCCCTGCTATTCTCTATAGACAGCGCACTTTTCTAAGGAAATCCGTGCCATAATAGCTTATTACTACATCTACCAACTATGTAATTCCCATGTTAAGAGGTTTTATTCCGATAGTTCTGTTTGCACATAATCATAGCCACTTGCTAGACATTATCACGGTTGTTGGTTGCCGTGTTGAATGCCATTATCCCGGCTTCACCAGAAAGTTGATTAGACTAACCAATGCGGGAAGTTTCTGCTTAGACGGCTGTACGTCTAGTGCTAACTTTCAAGCACACATCATTTAAGTTATCCTTAAGATTTCTCTTAAGTCCCCTGTTTATATGACTTTACGCCATTTTCGCAGTGAACGGGTCGCACGCTTACTCATGGATACAAGCTCCTTTGGTTTTTAAAAGTTTTTTTAGACAAGTTGTAGCGATTGAGCCAGAGGCATTGTATAAGCACGGTTAATGTTGGTGTTGTAGCGTAATGCCTGTTATGCTTATACTAAAGTGCTTCACAATATAGTTATTCAATGATGCTTAGTCAAGTCCTTTTTTGATTGACCAATAAAACTCGGCTTTTGAACAGTGCTTAGGGGGTCGGGCACCTCGGGCCGAGCGGGGTTTACAATCCAGCCCGCAATGGTTAAACTAAGCCTGAAAAGTCTCCAGTTCAGACTCGTCTTCAAAACGGTACGTGAGACTAATCCCGAATACCGCTCCTCTCTATATAGCGTCATTTTACTGACCTTGCGTTCCAATGCTCGAAGTAAACGGTTGCATGAGTTTGACCCCAATTGTTATCATCAGCTTGGGAAAGGCTAAAGCCTTTCTCCTTCCGGAATTTCCTTTTATAATTTAACATTGTTCACTATATACAGTGGATCGTTTAGCATATATCAACCATTACAGTTGACCATTAGCTTTTTATCCACTCCTCTACCAATACTAGCGCATCTCATGTCTGAGACCGTTTTGTTCTAAGCCTTCTCAGGCTCTAGTCCTTGCATTGGCTTACCACGTTTCATGTTACTGGCTTTATTTTGTACTTAGATGGTTGCTCTATGCCTGTGTGCTTTATTAGTTACTGAGTGTTTCTAATCAAATCCACTTCTTAACACACTTATAGGTATAACCGATATATCCCCTATTCTATGGTCAAGACATTTTATTCCGCAACTTCACTTGTCAGTTCATCAATATGCAATTAGCAAGACGGGTAAACATTTATATCTTTGCCTCTAGCCGCCGTTATTCCCTGCTTAATCCAAATGCAGGACATGCTCCTGCATCCAAATGGGTAAGTTATGCTTTCGTTAAGTAACATAACGGGAGTAGCCTTTCAACTTAATTGTAATTCCTGATACAGGAACCCCTCCTTTTAGCTTGATTTAATTCAAGTTCCTCGGAGAACGTGTCACACGATTAAGCCATAGCGTTCAAACAGAAACATTAATTCTTGGTTCGTTCCCCCGCCTCGGCTTTGAGGCCGAAAAAATAATAGACCAAGATGCATAATTCTTTTTATAGCCTAAAATGAAATTCATAACGAGTAACGGGAAAATCATTTCCTCAAACACTCTCCTAGCCCTTCTTGAGAGGTGAATAAAACTGCGGCAAGTCCTATCTTGAGAGGGGATGAACAGGGTGTGTTATTTCGTTGCCGATTCTAAGCAAACTTCATAAGCCTTCTTCGAGTCAGCGGTGCCTCATTTTGAGGTGGACAATAGTATACTATTTTAGTCAACTATTACCATCCCCGGTTCAACATTTTCTTACCAAAAATATTATGACCCCCGACTTTGGCTTTGCTGATAAACCCTTTTTCATTGGTGGATAAAACCACTAACTAAACTCGTGGCGCACTGATCCGACAGACTGATATACAAAGCTTAGTTGTATCCATTACAATTCCATATCAAATTAATACTTGCCATTCGCTTAATAATAAGCTAAAACATCTAAATACATTATCGAAGTAAATCATTTCAGTTATATTTTGGAGGCGGAACTGCATACTTGGATGGGAAGTTCAGCCTAGAAAATAGTGTTCTCTAGAATAACATTATTATTCATAAGGTACAAAAATGGCATTGACTTTAAATGCATCAGTTTATTAACGAGATAAAATAATAAACTTTTTATGATTTTATTGAGCGAATGAAGAGATAATATCAACAAGAATATGCCAAAAATTTAATATTTTGTTTATAAAAGGGACAAAGGTAGGGTGGATATCGTTGTATATATCCACCATAAGCACCGTGATTTAGTGGACACATTGTAGCAATATCCACCCTACGCTAAACCATTGAAATAATAAAGTATCCCGTCTTAGGTAACAATACCTTCGTCAAAAAAAGTTTATTAAGAATTACATAAGAATTATAGTTATTAGTCTAACTGATTGAAAATTAATAAAACCGGGATTTCTGTCAGTCAAAACGCTAAAAATATAAGTGCTTGAATTTGAAGGAAAAATTAAATAACTTTATTATATATGAGGGCGTGAAAGGAAAAAAGGGGTTTAGGGTGAATCAAGTTATTTGGTTTTTTATATTAAATAACATGGTATTCACGTAAAAGTCCTTTTCACCTTAAGCTCCCTTTTGCCTTTCACGCCCCCATATGCTTAATTTGGCGAAGATATTGCTTCCTTCGCAAAAAAGCTCACATTAATTCTAGTTATTAATATAACTGATTGAAAACGCTGCGAGCCATGGATTTTGATCCGTCTCTGGCAGCGAAAGCATTTTCTGAAGAAAATTCCAGCCTTTGTGGCGTCATGGGGGAACGATTCTATCCCGAGGAAGTGTAGTGGTACCGGACAGCCAGAGCCCAATTTAAAACGTTGCGCGGTTCGCTACGGTAAAATGTTTATTCCCGCTCATTTTACTAATCGAAGCCCCGTCGACACTAAGTTTAATGAAACCGATATTTATGTCAGTCAGAACACTAAAAAGATCATTTGAATTTTTGAGCAATTAAATAACCCTATTATATTTCTATTTTTATATACTCGATGTTCAAGTTTTTGACGTTCGGCAAGCTTAAAGCAATCAATTTTTGAGTGTTTATACATGCCACTCATTGATTTTTAAGGAAATGACTTTTTGAACACCCCAATAATATTTCTTTTGAAATAAAATATTTACAGAAAACTTGAACTATCGAGTAAATATAAACTAATGAAAGTGTAGATAAACCTGCGCTTTTGATATGCGTTGGCAACACCTAAGGGTGTGGCTACTTTACGGACGACAGTTCAATAAAATCAATGGGTTATAGCGCTTACCATTGGACGCACTAATCTGCACTCGAAATGTACATAACTATTAGAGTTTATACCGATTTAACGTAACCCATTGATTTAATTGAAATTAGCATTGACACAAGTGTCATAAAATCAAGACTTTTGATTAACTCGGTATAATGTCTATTAATTATTTTTTATAAGTAACCGTGTTTCGCCTCGTCTCTTCGTCTCCACACCCAACACATAAGAACGGCATTGTGCTGGCATGGTATTGTGGCTAGACAAGTTGCGCAATTAACGCGAGTATATTCCTTATACTGATAAGCTCAATAGTATAAGCTCAATAGTGGCATACTGACAATTACTATAACACACTTAACTTTAACATTGCATTCGACCGGCGCTACTTATAAAATGGCCAGAATTGGTGACTGATAATTGATAATTAATAATTGTTAGTTAATGCGAATTAAGGGTTGAGAAACTCATTTAAAATCAAACGGTTAAAAATGACTCTGTGGGGATACTTGTGGAGTCGTTTTCCTACACACTCTTTTGACTCTGTTCAACATTTAACTCTTAATTCGCATTGTTAAGGAATGGCGACTTCTTCTATTAACTGACTGACTAAGGCTTGGGTGTTTTGCTGCTTTGTCATTGCTGCGAGTCTATGGCGCAATTAACCTTTGTATATCTTCCGGCACAATGTAATCGCGTCCTTGCATTAATGCATAAGCTTGGGCGCAGTGGAGTATGGCTAATCCAGCGCGGGGGGATAAGCCGACCATAGAGTGCGGCGATTGCCGACTGAAGGCTAAAAGGGCCTGCAACATGGACTTGTGGTACTGCGTTTTGGATAGCTACAATATCCTTAATAGAAAGAGTGGGTTGTAAATCGGCAATCATTTCGCGACGATCTCGGCCTTTAAGTAAGGCGCGTTCCATTTGAGGGTTAGGATAGCCCAGTTCTAAGCGCATCATAAATCGATCAAGTTGTGATTCGGGCAATGGGAAGGTGCCGATTTGGTGTAAAGGGTTTTGGGTGGCCAGCACAAAAAAGGGCGCGGGTAGCCTGCGTGTTGCACCTTCCACCGTGACTTGATGTTCTGCCATCGCTTCAAGTAAAGCACTTTGGGTTTTTGGGGTAGCCCGGTTGATTTCATCGGCTAATACCATTTGCGCGAAAATAGGGCCTTGATGAAATTTAAATTCGCCCGCGGCTTTATCATAAACCGATACACCAATAATATCAGCCGGGAGTAAATCGCTGGTAAATTGAATTCGTTGAAAACTTAAGCCCAGTACGTGCGCTAAAACATGGGCAAGGGTAGTTTTGCCAACACCGGGCATGTCTTCAATTAAAACATGCCCGCGTGCCATCAGGCCAGTGAGAATTAAACGGATTTGTAATTCTTTACCAAGGATGACTTGACTCATTTGGGCAACAATATTGTCAAGCGTTTCTTTGATGTGGGGCATGAAAAAAATTTCCTAAAAGTAGGTTTGAGGCTAAAGTTTTTCTAGAAAAAATTTTGCTTCATAAGAGTAATGGGTAATAATTGTTGTCTCGCTCAACTCATTAACGTGAGTTCGGCTTTAAATATCAAATAGTTATAAAATTATTGAAGTTAATCAATTGATTGTATATATTCTCTTATTTATCAATAAGTTAAAAAAAACGTTCTCAAAATATCCCGTCCCATCGCAGCGACATAAGACCGGAAATCGGTGAAAAAACACCTGAAAAACACCTGAGTCATAATGTTAAAAAGTATTTATAATCAATGAATTATAGATAAGTTTATGATTAAAAAAGTTTGTTATAACTTATTGAAAAATAAAGTCGAACTCACGTTATTATGAACCAATGCCCGAAACTTACAAATCGCTTCAATTTCCAATTCTGGTTTCATTGATTATGAAAGAATAACTGATTTCGTAGCGATAGTTGGAGCGATGCGAAAAACTATCGCTACGAGTGTGACCACCATTTGATGTAACCGTTTTCGGAAAAAAACTCGTGAATTTGATTGATTAACCGTGAGACGGGCGCATCATAATAACTTAAGTCATTGTTTTTATTAATCATTAACGCATTCATCACACGATGCCGCCAATATGCCATTTATTGGTATTTCATTTTTGCTCCCATCAAAGATGGCCTTAACGAATCTTTAAACGTTTAATGGTAAATGTTCTTTAAATACATTGTATGATTTTGTTTACGCACACATCAAATCAAAACCACACCCAATCATAAGGCGCGTCATAATCACTTTCTTTAGTTGTTTTATTAATCTTTAACGTATTCATAACATGATGCAGCCAATATGCCATTTAAGTACCTAGGCAAAAATTGACAGGAATGTGATTTTTTATAAATCAATAAACAGTGTTCAAATACCCGATAACTTATGCCAAGGTACTTATTGGTATTTCATTTTTGCTCTCATCAAAGTGGCAATTGTAGTTTCCGAATTCTCGAACTTCATTAAGTAAATGTCCTTATCATCATCATGTTATTATTTGACGCACACATCAAATCAAGGCCACACCACACCAGTTTTTGAGCAGAAAACTATCGCTACGAACTGATAACTGAGGATGAATGTGTATTCTAAATTCTACCCGTCGTGAATATTCAACCTTTTCAAAACCATTCTCCCTAATTAAACGGCTGTTTGCAAAACCATTGGCTGTCAAAATGCTTTGCAACCAGTCTTTATAGGGCTTCACTGAGGGCAACCGCAAACAGTATTCTAGCACAGTGCGTGTGCGCGCTTGAGACAGTGCCATATTGTTAAAGTAAGCGTCATCTTGAGTAACACTACTTTGCCATTCCGAGGAAGTATGTCCTTCAATACTAAAGGCTTCTATAGCCAGTTCAGGTTTTTTTAACAGATTGACATAGCGTGGAAAAAAGTCAGTTAAGATAGATTGATAATGTTGATTGAGTGATGATGCCCCAACCTTAAAAAGACTCTCTGGATGGAAAAAGCGTACTGTCAGGGAAATACGATCAATTTCGGCTTGCCAGCGTGGCAAGTCATATTGAAATTCCTTTAGCAACGCTTGATAGATAGCATCGACAGTCATAAATGTCGTAGGCGTTGCCCCAGTGACTTTTTTAACACCGCTTTGGGGAATCGCTTCCATAACCGCAAGCGTGTTGGAGTGTTGTACCGTAGCTGCGACTGGGGATTGTATAGCCGTTTGAAGAATCGTTGTTTTCGTCATGTGAGTTTGTGTGGTCGTCATTACCTGCCCAGTGGTTTTATTTGGAGTAGGTGTTACCGTTGCGATAACCACTGTCTTCTTGCTTTCAGGGTTATTGATTTTTAAATCAAGCCGGTAGCCAATAGACACCAATAGCAAAACAAACAACAAACCGAGCAACAAAAAACCAACGAAGATATCAAAGCGTGAAAACAACAGAGCTTGATAATTTGACGGAAGCCCAAAAATGTGTTCCATTTCCATAAAAAGCAAATATCAGTTCTAGACTAAAGTTTATTGAGTACAAAAAACGTTAGCCTGGAAAACAGATTTTAGTCTGAGAATGGCAAAAAACCGTATTAAAAGTCAAACCGTTGCACGCAATTGCAAAACCGTTCACAGAAACGAAAACGGGTATCATAACGTATCTTATCATAAGATTTTGTTGTAAAGAAATTCTTGACAACTGCGCGTTTGGTAAAATTCCATCCATTCAAATCTCCATTATCGAACGAACCAAAGTACTCAATAACCGTTGTACTTGTTATCAATTAGCTCAAGTTGGGAACGAAAACGAGTGTCATAACGTATCTTATCAAAATCTGAATCCGTTTTTGCCATTTCAATGCATTCTGTATTTAAATAAATCGCCTGTTGTAGCGCAACGATTGCTAAATCAACCTGCGCCAATAAAGCATAACAACACGCTTTATTATAAAACGATGAAAATTGCGCACAATTGATTTCAATCACTTGGTCAAAATAAGTAATGGCTGGTTGGTAATGACCTAACTCCATAAATGCAAAAGCTTTATTTTGTAAAACTTCATAATCTTCAGGTGTATTAACTTCTAAATCATCAGGCTTAGTCATTGTTATTGCCGTTTGCGGTAACTCGGCATACTCAGCCGGCTTCGTCACTGTGGTTGTGGTTTGCAGTAACTCAGCAATTTCACTATCCTCTGGCGGTTCTTCTGCAGCCGTTGCTAATTGGTCAATGATTGTATCAATAGGCGGTACTTCAATAATGGGTATTTTTTCATCAGTTGGATTAATAGGCGGTGCTTGAGTCGATAGGGCTTTGCCGGGGTCGCTGATTTTACTTTGCAAATCGGTTATACGATTTTGCAACAGGTTAAATCCTTCTAATTGATTTTCCAAAGCTGCTTCGGCTAAATCCAGTTGCGTTTCCAGAAGTTGGATTTGTTGTCGTTGGCCTTGGGCCAAATCATTAAGATGGGTTTCAATCAGCGGCAAAACTTTACCTGTTTGTTGATCTAATGATTGGAAACCTTCTAAATGCTGTCCGGTGTCCTGAAGTTGTTGCTGTAAACTTTGTATGACCGGGACCAATTGTTGCATTGTTTGCGGAATGGCCTTAATATGCGTTACCATTTCTCCCAAAGCAACGCGAGAGTTATTGACATCATCAACAGAAGAAATGATTTGCTCATGATAATCGTGTTGCCACCTGTGAAGTGCGGCAACGGCTTGATTGATTTGCTGGAAATTTTCTCCAATCTGTTCACCAATGGTGTTAGTGAAATATTTCATCGGACTTTCAATGATTTGTACTAATGTTTGGTTGCTATCTTTAGCGGTTTTTTCGGTGCTAGCACGCCATTTTTGTAGTTGGGTCGCCAAAGAATTGTCGTTTTCCCCACAGAGGCTGTGATTGAGTTCTTCCAACAATCGCACTTGTTGAGCAAAACCGACTTGTTGTAATTTAAGGACTTTTTGTAAATATTGTTGCTGGGCGTTGGCTTTTTCACCATTTCCCACGAGAATCGCGTTTTGGTTAGCACTATGTTCACTGATTTCAGTCAGCACCCGATAAATATCGGTAGGTGTGATATTCGCTAAGACCATTGGTTTGGCCTTTTGCCGGTTGAAAAGCTTGACTAGTAGTGCCGAAAAGATACCAATGACCCCAGTGATAAAGGCCATGCCTAACCCATTGAATAATTCGGCAAGGCTGGTTTCAAGCTGTTGTTCATCAAAAACGCTAAGGCCGATAACGGTACCTAAAAAAATGCCTAATAAGCCGAAACTGGTCAATAAAGTTGGCGCGAACTTGGCAAAACGGCTACGGCGTTTGAAGATAGCAATCAAGAGTAAAAAAACGCAAAGAATAATAAATAGGTCTGTGAGAAGACTCGTGTAAGGATTTAACTTTTGTAACCCTGACACGATAATTGCTGTGAGAGAGAATTGTTCTGTGGTAAACATCAATTATCAGTTGGTGCGAGTCGGATTCAATTAGAAGGATTCAGTTCGCGCAAAGTTCGCGCAAGCAAACTATCGCTACGAAAGAAGGATTCAGTAATAAAACTTCCGAGGAAATAGGAAACCACAGTAGTCAATTGGATTAAAGTAACCCCCAAATAGGGACACCGGGTTTCAACCCCTTTAATTTGGCGTTTACCACAGTATTTCGTTGGTAAAGTTGATCGACTTTTGCCTAGAACCCTTTTCGCTAGGAGCTTTCTTATCAAAGTGGTGGTTATTTTTGGCTCGTTTGTGATATTGTGCCTGATGGGGAACGAATGGGAGTAGCTCATTGGATTTTCAAAAAAATTCTAAATTGGAATAATAAAGCCATTATTCATTTTGCCGTAGTCGAATTTCCTGATTTACCAATAAATTGCCCAGAAAATTCTTGGGAAAAACCTTATCACCTCGAAGGTTTTGCTCAGAACTTTTCACCGATAGCGACAACAGCAATTCTAATTTTGGAAATTGAATGAATTCAATGAGTTGAATAGTTGAGGTGCCGTGCCGACCGTTCCGCTTCAGTGTGGGCCCATGGTGAAAATCTGCCACGGTATATCGTTATCGATATGATGAATCCCAAAAATGCACCGTTTAACTCACCCCTTTTACCCGTCATTAACCTTGGAAAATAAATGAAATTATTTTCCAGATATTCAGTCAGTTACTCTATAATTAGAATTGCTGTAGCTACAATGGGTGATGGGCAAAATGGTAATGGGTAATAGGTAACACTCGACTCGCAAGTTTTTGGTAAATTGTTGATTTAAAAATAAATATTATTTTGGTGTCCAAAAACTAATTTCATTAAAAATAAATGAGTTGCATATCTGGACACCCAAAAATTGATTGCTTTAAGCCAAATAACATCAAAAACTTGAACATCGAGTAACGGGTATAGTTCCTGTCCTAAGTTTTATTCCTGACAATTGATTAATACCTTCGCCAATTATTGTATAAATAATCTGGTTATTCTCATAAATTCAAGCAATTTCAACGACTTATCGTTTTAAAGCTCAATTCGATGAAAATTTTAAGTTTCCGTTATTTTCAATGAGTTATCATAATAACCTTATTTAATACTCGACTTTTTGCGAAGGTATTATTGATAACTGATAATTGATAATTATATGTACCGTCCTGCTGTCGCAACGACGATCGTTATTAACCCCAACCACAAATTTGTGTTAATCGTTTGACGGATACGGGCTAGGTGTTGGCCGGCTTGTTTAAAATCCCGTTCTTGAACCGCTTGTTTTAGGTTCGGGAAAGGGATAAGGAAGATATATATATAAATAAGGGTCATCACGGCCGCTGTTGTTAACATAATATGAATGTACACGGCGGTTTTACCCATGCCCCCATAAAATCCAAAAATCAACCAGAAGCCGGTTGCCCATAACAACACTACAGCAGCCCACACCCAAGGGAAAAATAGGGTCAATACTTGCGACATCAAAGGCAAACGTAAAGGTGGCTCAAGCATACGGTTGGCTGCGGGACGTAAAACTAGGTGAGCAAAAAACATCCCACCGACCCAAACCACGGCGGATAGAATATGTAAAGTCATAGCAATTGCCTTTGGTAATGTGTCAAGCATCTTAGGTTTTTCAGGTCAATTATCAGTTGGAAAGAAGAAGGATTCAATTAGAAGAATTCAGTTTGCGACGTTGTTTTTAGCAAAAACTTTCGCGAAATAAATAAATCAGTTATGCTATGTTGCCCCAAAATTGCTTGGGAAATTATTTGTCAGTTTGTTTGCCTTGCGCTTTGCGGTTTGACTGCCGATTTTTTTTGGACAACGCTTTTGTTTGCACTTCTGGGTAGTCCCTACCAACCGATGCTGGTGAGTTTAAACTGCCCTTTATGCTTAATATTTTTATTGTTATTGTTGCAAGAAAACCAGAACCATTGAATACTGAACACGGTTCAGTTAGCTCAGCACCCACTAACAGGCGGGCCAACTCACGGATTTTTAGGGCCCGCATTGCTCTGTAGGGACTACCGGACTCCTGTATGAGTCACTTTATTTCCATGTTACCATTAAATATTATGCCTGCTCGCCCCAGCTATACTGTTGTTTTAGGGATGGGGAAAACCGGGTTAGCTTGTGTCAATTTTTTGGTCAAAAAGCAGGTACCAGTGCGCGTAATGGATAACCGCCCAGCCCCACCCGGTTTGGCAACCCTCCAGCGAACTTTGTCACAAATACCTTATACTATCGGCCATTTTGATGCGGCGCAATTGGCACAGGCGACCGAAATTATCATCAGTCCCGGCTTATCACGTCAAGAGCCAGCCCTTGCTTTGGCTTTAGCTCGATCGGTACCGATTATTAGTGAAATTGAACTGTTTGCCCGTTATCAGAATGCCCCAGTGGTTGCTATTACTGGCTCTAATGGTAAAAGCTCTGTGACAACGCTTTTGGGAGAAATGGCGAAACAAGCTGGTTGGCGGGTGCAAGTGGGGGGTAATTTAGGCACCCCCGCCCTTGAATTGTTATGCACCCCTGCCCCGGATATATATATCTTAGAACTCTCTAGTTTTCAACTAGAAAGCACTTATTCATTAAATCCATTGGCAGCGGTGGTATTGAATATCAGTCAGGATCATCAGGATCGCTATGCTGATATTTCTGAGTATATCACCGCTAAACAACGGATTTTTCAAGGTGATGGTGTGGTGGTCATTAATGCAGATGAACCATCCGTAGTGGCTATGTTGCCACCACACCGTAAATATCTCAGTTTTAGTTTGTATGATAATCGGGGGGATTTCCGATACTGTCAATATCGTGGCGAGTTGTACCTTGCCCGTGCTAAAAAAAACTCCCCTAATCCCTTTTTATTAAAAGAGGTAACTCAGGCCCAAATAAAGAAGCCCTTTATTTCATTTTTATCAAAGAAGATCAAAGCTTTTTCTTTTCGCGCAGGGAAAAACGTCCGGCCTCGCAAAGGTGAGGTAGATTTATTATTACCCACTAAATCCATGAAGTTGCAAGGGGTGATGATGCGAGCGAATGCTTTGGCAGCGTTAGCGTTAGGTGATGTGATAGGTTTGCCCACCCAAGCGATGTTGGAGGCGGTGCAGGCTTTTCGGGGTTTGCCACACCGTTGTGCTTGGATTGCTAACTCGCTCAGTATTGATTGGTTTAATGATTCTAAAGGCACCAATGTTGGAGCAACGATTGCGGCGATTGAAAGTTTGGAAAAACCCGGACAAATTATTCTTATTGCAGGCGGCGCCGCGAAAGGAATGCCGGATTTTACGCCTTTAGCTGTTGTTGTGGCACGGCATTGTCGGGCTTGTGTGCTGATTGGGCGGGATGCGCGGCTAATCGCGAATGTCTTGACGAATCTTGTACCGGTGTATTATGCACCGACTTTGGACGATGCGGTGAAGCAAGCAGCAGTATTAGGAAATCCCTTTGATGCGGTGCTGTTATCACCTGCGTGTGCGAGTTTTGATATGTTTAAGAATTATGAACACCGCGGGTGGGTATTTGAAGAGGCAGTTAAATTGGTAACGACGCCAATTCCTCATTGTCTGGCCACGGGTATTAGATAATTATTATATCTAACTAAGAACTTGATGTGGGAAAGAAAGATGGCGCGCCCGGAGAGATTCGAACTCCCGACCCCCTAGTTCGTAGCCAGGTACTCTATCCAACTGAGCTACGGGCGCGTTTTGATTGAAGGATGAAGATGAAAATAATAACGGAGAGAGGGATTCAAACCCTCTATGGGGTATTAGCCCACACTGATTTAGCAAAACAGCGCCTTACTTGGCCATCTCACCATAATTATTTTTTTGCTAAGTACAGATTTTATAGCACCAATACATGATAAAGCAAATTTGGCACGCCCTTTGATATTTGAACTCCTGACCGCCTGGTTTGTAGTTAGGTACTCTATCGCCCTTCGCTACGGGCGCGTTGTTTTGAGATTTGCAGTTTATCCTTTCTATTAAGGTTAAGGAAATACCTAGTCGTTTATTATATATATGGTGGCGGAGAGAGAGGGATTCGAACCCTCGATGGGGTATTAGCCCATACTCCCTTAGCAGGGGAGCGCCTTCAGCCACTCGGCCATCTCTCCTTAAAACGACGTTGAATTTGTGGCTTAACTAAAAACGAAATGTATGATATTTCATACTAAAAGAATTGTCAACAAAAATTTTCATTAAAGTTTTTTATAATGACTTACCATTCGCTTAATAATCAGCTAAAAAATTTAATTTATTTAATTATAGAGTTATATTTTGAAGGCGGGGCTGCACACTTCACAGGGAGGTTTATCTCAGAGAATTGGCATTCTCTAGAATAACCTTATTATTCATAAAGTACATAAGTTGCTTAAGTTAAAAAAGTTTATTTATCAAGGAGATAACAAATGAAATTTAGTAGGGAAAGTTTTTCGCGAAACTGTCAACTTTCGCGACGAATTGATTGATTTTATTGAGCGAATGAAGAGTAATGATGCTTAAAATATGTTAAATAGTGCTTGGACAAAAACGCCCTAGCAGACCTCCCAAAAAATAACCCACCGACACCTTGCTTCCCCTCTACAGCTATCCAAAAAAGTGCTAAAGCGCAATGCTTCGCAATGCTCCAATTCATTTTTTCTGAGGAGTCCAATCGTCGCGAAAGCTAAAATCGTCGCGAAAAACTTTCGCGACGATTTTAGCTTGGACATCCAAACTAGGGTAATAGGAATCCAAGTTTTAACTTGGATGTCCTTTTTTCCGTTTGGACTCCTGTCCAAGTTTTATAGAGACCTCCAATCTAAAGTTTGGACTGCTGACTCTGCCTGATAATACAATATTCCCCTATTATTATAGTTTATAGTTGATGTGATAACTGAACATTGATGTGATAATTGACAGTATTGATTTAACCAGATACTTCGATTATTTTGAAAACTCTATTAAAAAACAGTCAGTTATAATTTAGGATTTCCGGTATCAATCAAAAAGTGAGTCTCAACTTTGACGATGCCCTGTGATAATTGAAAACTCACACAGTTTCGGCCAAATTATGCAACAAGGTTTGTTGGGCCGAAATCGCCGGCTCATCGTTTTTAGGCGTGAGGTGGGTATAGTGGCCTTCGCTGTTGAGTACCCACGCTTGGGTATTGTCTTGTAAATAGAGTTTTAACCCTTGCTCTATCACACGTTGTTTGAGTGCCGGGTTTTCAATCGGATAACATTCTTCGACCCGCTTAAGCAGATTACGAACCATCCAGTCGGCACTGGCACAAAAAACTTCGGGGTGGCCGCGATTTAAAAAATAAAAACAGCGGGTGTGTTCCAAAAAGCGCCCGACGATGGATCGCACCTGGATATTTTCCGAAATGCCGGCAATCCCCGGTTTCAAGCAACACATCCCTCGCACAATCAGCTCAATTTTGACTCCTGCCGCGGAAGCTTTATATAAAGCGCGGATGACTTCATATTCAGTTAAAGCATTGATTTTGGCTATAATGTGTGCGGGTTTTCCTTGGCGTGCTGCCTCAGCTTCACGTTCAATCCGTTCTATCAAGCCTGCATGTAAAGTAAACGGTGATTGCAGCATTTTTTTCAATTTCGCGCCACGCCCAAGGCTAGTCAATTGCATAAACATCTTATGTACATCCTCACCGATATCCTTATCGCAAGTTAATAAGCCATAATCGGTGTAGATACGTGCCGTACGATCATGGTAATTACCGGTCCCTAAATGCACATAACGCTGAAGTTTCTTGCCTTCGCGGCGCACAATCATCATCATTTTGGCATGGGTTTTATAACCCACCACGCCATAAACCACATGGGCCCCGGCTTGTTGCAAGCGGTTGGCTAAATGAATATTGGCTTCCTCATCAAAACGGGCACGCAGTTCAACCACAACCGTGACTTCCTTATTAGAACGGGCCGCTTCGACCAAGGCATCGACCAAGACCGAATCGGGCCGAGTCCGATACAGCGTTTGTTTAATCGCTAAGACTTGTGGATCGGTTGCCGCTTTACGCACCAAGTCAATAACCGGGGTAAAAGATTGGAAAGGGTGGTGCAGTAACAAATCGCCTTCATGGATAGTCGTAAACAAATTACGCCTTAAATTGGTCGGGACACTGGGCGTAAAACTGGGATATTTTAAATCGGGGCGATCCACTAAATCAGGCAAGGGCAACAGGCGATTGAGGTTTACAGGCCCATTGACTTGATATAAATCTTGTTGATCCAGTTTAAAATGTTTTAATAAAAAGCCAATCACTTTATCTGGACAATTATCGGGTACTTCCAAACGCACACTATCGCCATAGCGGCGGCCGGGCAATTCGCCTTCTAAGGCACGCAGCAAGTCATCGATTTCTTCTTCATCTACAAATAAATCGCTATTACGAGTCACTCGAAACTGGTAACAGCCAGTCACAATCATACCGGGAAATAAGTCCCCAACATGGGCATGGAGGATAGAAGAAAGGAAAATAAAATCGTATGAGTGTTCAGATAATTCGGCTGGAAATTGAATGAGACGCGGCAATGAGCGTGGGGCCTGTACTACCGCCATACCACTATCGCGCCCGAATGCATCTTTACCCTCAAGGGAAACAATAAAATTTAGGCTTTTGTTAAGAATGGGAGGAAAAGGATGCGCGGGATCGAGGCCAATGGGACTTAAGATGGGCAATAGTTCATCATCAAAATAGTCACGCACCCATTTACTTTGTCCCTTACTCCACTGATCTCGCTTCAGAAAGCAAATGCCTTCTTGTTCCAACGCGGGCAAGATATTTTCACTCAGTAAACGGTATTGCTCATCAACAAACTTGTGGGCAGCCACACTGATCCGATTAAGTACCTCTTGTGGCGAAAGATTATCCAGCCCAGCTTGCACAGAACCATAAGCGACTTGTTGTTTTAAACCGGCAACCCGTAACTCAAAAAATTCATCCAAGTTAGTGCTTGCGATACATAAAAACCGTAAACGTTCCAGCAATGGCATCTGTTGATCTGTGGCTTGTGCCAAAACTCGACGATGAAATGCCAGTAGGCTCAACTCACGGTTGATATACAATTCTGGACGGGTGAGATCAATTTCTTTCGGTTCGCTAGGCGCATTGACTTCAACAGGCTTCGCGGTATCAGTTTTGCTTGAATTTTTTTTGGTACGTGTCGTGCTAGTATTAGGCATAATATAGTCACTTTTAGTCATTTTAACGTTCCCCAGACTTTTGTCTATAATTATCAACTATTAATTATCAACTATCAACTATAAAATAGGAAAAGATTGTGGTAGTGCCCCACAAAGTCGATCACAAATTCTCCAAAGTTATCCCACAAGACTTTTGAAATGTTTACCGCTACCCTTTGGGGCACTACCAGGCCATTTTGCCTAAAACCTAATCTTTGCCCGCCTTGAGAGCGATGCTGTCTTTTATGTCAAAGAACTTTGCCCCAGTTTTTCGCGAAAAACTGGGGCAAAGTTCCCATTACCTATTACCCATTCGATGCAAAAGTTTTTCAATGAAAACTGACTGAAGAGAGCTCATTACCGATTACTCTTTTTTTGATAATTGATAATTGATAATTAAAAAGTGTTTTTTCTGGCATCGATAGCTAGGGCGTGTCATCAATTAAAAATTTGACATTTTGTGTAAAATGTGCTCCCCCCAATTTAAAATTGAAAACCGAAAAAGCTAAAGGAAAAAAAAATGACAAAACGTTATGGATTAAGAGACGATCAATGGGAAAGAATAAAAGACATATTGCCAGGAAGAGAAGGTACAGTTGGAGCAACAGCAAAAGATAACCGGCTATTTGTAGAAGCTGTGCTTTATCGGTATAGAGCAGGAATTCCGTGGCGAAATTTACCACAATGGTTTGGGGACTTTAGAGTGATTCATACAAGATTTAGTCGCTGGTCAAAGAAAGGGATATGGGAGAAAGTCTTTAAGGTGTCTCGTTATGATGCAGATAACGAGTATGCCATGATAGATGCAACAATAGTGCGGGCGCACCAGCACAGTGCCGGTGCCAAGGATAGCAATGCCCAACAAGAAGATATTGGTCGTGGTGTAGGCTTCCTTCTTACGAAAATCCATGCTGTTGTTGATGCTTTAGGTAATCCTACCCAGTTTTTCCTGACACCAGGACCTGCTTCTGACCTTCAAGGAGCAGATGTCTTGTTACCTCAAATACAGGCAGATGCCGTACTGGCTGACAAAGCCTATGATGCTTTTGAGCGAGTTATCCTTCCTTTAACTCAACGCGGTATTGATGTGGTTATTCCTTCTAAAACTAATCGTTTAGAACCTCGCTGTTATGATAAAGCTTTGTATCAGGCTCGTCACTTAGTCGAGAATTTCTTTGCCAAACTCAAACAATTTCGTGCCATTGCTACTCGCTACGACAAGCGTTCTTTCAACTTCTTAGGCGGCATTTACTTAGCTGCTTCTGTTATCTTATTAGCTTAATTATAATAGCATAAAATAACTTTTTTGTCAATCCCTTTAATTGATGACACGCCCTATGTTTGGCGAATCAATTATCAACTATTAATTATATTGAACATCGTCATCCTTAAGTTTTTCTGTCAGGTCTTTAAGCTCACTGACAGTTGAGTTCAAGAAGATTATAAGCTTAAGAGAAATTACAAAAGCGCAAATTATGCAGGTGCGAAGTATATCAACTATAAAATATAAAAGGGTGTGACCTTGATTTGATGTGTGCGTAAAATAAATAACATAATGTATTTAAAAGATATTTTTAAAAAACACGTTTAAAAAGTCGTTTGCGGTATCGAAGAAGTCGATAAATGGCACTTCAATGACCCGTTTGGCATGGTTTATGAAGACGTTAATAATCAATAAAAACAATGAATTAATAGATTATGACGCGCCACAAGACCGCCATTTTTGGCCAAAAACGGTTACATCAAATGGAGGTAACACTCCTATAAAATACTCGATGTTCAAGTTTTTGATGTTCGGCAAGCTTAAAGTAATCAATTTTTGAGTGTTTATATATGCAACTCATTGATTTTATCGGTCATGACTTTTTGAACACCCAAATAATATTTATTTTTAAATCGTTTATTTATTTTTAAATCTTTTAAATCAAATATTTACAGAAAACTTGAACATCGATAAATAGGAAAATATTGTATTATCGTGGTTTTTTTTGCCTAAAACCCATCTTTATCCCCCTTTTGCCCATTACCTTTTTTGCCCATTACCCTTTTTTTTGATAATTGATAATTGAAAAGGTTAGTAAATATGCCTGTTAACAATCCCCGCCATTCCCGCTTTTTCTGGCGCTCTTCGGCTATGTTTGGCATTTTAGATTTTGAACGCCAGTTTAAAGAAGTCAACGCTGCTTGGGAAACAACCCTTGGATTATCTACGGGTCAATTGCTGGCTAAACATTTTTTTGATTTTATTCATTCAGATGATCTGCCTGAAACGCAATATTATTTTGATCAGTTAGATGATGGGATATCTTCTTTGTCGTTTTCCGCCCGGTTTCGTCATTACTCAGGGGCTTATCGTAATGTGTTATGGGAAATTAATGGAGCCGCTTCGGCTGACTATGCCTATTATTTGGTCGGAATGGATATCACTAAGCGTGAACAGCCGATGGTCGCTGATGAGATGGTTCATGTGTTGCAAGAAGGTGTGGTGTTGCAGTATGCCAATGGGACGATTGGGGCGTGTAACCCAAGTGCTCAGCGGATTTTGGGTTTATCTGTGGAACAAATGATGGGGTGGACTTTGATTGATCCTGATTGGCAGCTTATCCGTGAAGATGGTTCTCCGTTTCCGACGGAGGCCCATCCGGCGATTTGTACGTTGCGCACTGGGCAGTCTTATGCAGATGTTGTGATGGGCATCGTTAAGTCAGATGAATCGGTGATTTGGATTCGGGTGCATTCTTATCCGTTGTGGCGCGATGATGTAACAACGCCTTATGCAGTGGTTATTTCGTTTTCGGATATTACCCAGTATAAAGAAACCGCAGTTCCTTCGCTAAAAAGTTCCGCGCAACAACAAGGTCAAGTGGTGCCAGACAATAACTATGATTTGTGGGATTGGGATTTGACGACTAATGAATTGCATTTTTCCCACCGCTGGGAAAAGATGTTAGGGTTTGAAGCGCATGAATTATTGCCACATTTGGATTCATGGTATAAACGCATACATCCATCTGATTATAATCAAGTCAAAGCAGATATTCAAAATCATTTAAAAGGTTATACAAAGGTGTGTGAAAACACGCATCGTTTACAGCATAAAGATGGTAGTTATCGGTTGATTTTGAGCCGGGCGGTGATGATACCCGATTCAAATGGTCAGCCGCACCGTATGGTCGGAACGCATGTTGATATTACTGAGCCCCAGTCTATTGAAGATGAGGTAAATGAAATTGAGAATAAATATCGCCAAGTGATGGAGATTGAATCGGATGCGATTTGTCTAGTGAATGCAGAAACGTTGGATATTATTGATGTTAATAAGGCAGCGACCCTGATGTATGGTTATAGTCGCAGTCAGTTGTTGAAACTTCAACAAACGGCACTGTCAGCGCAACCAGATAAAACGGTGAAGTTGATTAAAAAGGGGATAAAATCGATTTCAACGCAGTATCATAAAAAACCGGATGGGACGGTTTTTCCAGTGGAGGTGATAACGACCCCCTTTTTATTTAAGGGTAAACAGGTCTTAATGGTCGCTGTGCGCGATATTTCGGAGCGGCAGAACATTGAAGCTGCGTTGTGGGAAAACGAGTCCAAGTATAGGCAGTTATTTGAAGCTACTTCTAATCCAACGGTGGTGTTTGATGCTAATACCCAGCAAATTTTTGATGTCAATCAGGCAGCGGTCGATTTATATGGGTATGGTAAAAATGAATGGTCACAGATGAAGACGGAAGATGTTTCGGCGGAACCAATGAAGCGGGGCGGTTTTGGTAATAGTAGACGGGTGATTCCGTTGCGTTGGCATAAGAAAAAGGATGGCACGATTTTTCCGGTGGAAATTTCTACTGGTAATACTTATTTATTTCAAGGGCGTTCTTTGGTGTGTGCGACGTTGCGTGATATGACGGAGCGTAAGGCGCATGAGGAGGCGTTGCGTCAGGAAAGGGATTTTGTGAAGTCTTTGATTGAAGCCTCGCCGGCGTTTTTTGTTGCGATCAATCCTGATGGTAAAACGCGAATGATGAATAAGGCGATGCTGCAAGCAACAACTTATTCGTTTGAGGAAATAGTCAATGCTGATTTTCTGGCTTTTTTTGTGCCTCAACAAGAGCACCCGTTAGTTTCTACGGAGTTTGAAAATCTGATTAAGTCTATGCGGCCATCGTTAATGGAATGCCATATTAAGAGTAAGTCAGGTCAATCTTTATTGGTGGAGTGGCATAGCCGTGCCGTAGTGAAGGCTGATGGGGCATTGGATTACTTTTTTGGGGTGGGTATTGATATGACTGAACGTAAAAAACGAGAAGGGCATTTACGTTTGTTTAAGTCTATCATTGAGTCGTCAGATGAAGCGATTGCGGTCAGGAATACGGAAAAGCAGTTAGTTTATATTAACCCTGCCTACGAAAGGTTGTTTGGGCGGAACTTCAAGGAAGTCAAACAGTTTAGTTTAAAGGAACATTATTCGCCCCATTCTTTGAAGATTTTTTTAGAAGAAGTCAAATCCGCTTTGAGAAGTGGAAATAGTTGGGAGGGTGAATTGGACGTTTACCATAAGGATGGTTCTGTGTTTCCTATTTGGCAACGAGTGGATGCAGTGCGTGATGCTAAGGGTAATATTTTGTTTAGTTTTGGTTTGATGCATGACATTAGTGAACGTCAGCGGATGTGGGAAACGTTGCGTAAACAGTGGCAGGAGTACCAAACGATTTTTAATACGCTGCCAGCAATGATTTGGTATCGGGATAAGGATAATCGTTTGTTACGCTTTAATCAATTGGCCGAAAAAACTTTTAAGAACAGTTCGATGGAAGTTGAAGAGTATACAGATTGTAAGGAAGTTATTCAATTGGGTCGCCCAAGGACCGGTGTTGTTCGTTCCGTTAAACTTAGGTCAGGAAGCCTTCATAAGCAAAATCAAAAAAGAAAGCGGGATTCAGGTTCGCCCCCGCCCCGGGGTGATGGTGAGATACGCTTATTGCAATTTGATAAAATTCCTTACCGAGATGCCATCGGCAATCTCACCGGTGTCATTGTATTTGCGATTGATATTACTAAGCATAGACAACCTTATGAGGAATCAATACCTGAACCGATACCTGAGCCACCAAAGTTGCCGGCATTTCGTGAAGATAAACCATTATTGGTTTCGGTGCTTGAGGCGGCGAGGTTGGGCGTTTGCTTGACGGATGATCGTGGCCGTTTTTTGACAGTGAATCAGGCTTATGCGGATTTGTATGGATATCGTCCGGAAGAATTGGTGGGGCAACCATTTACAATGGTGTTGGCACCCAATCTCCATGATAATGCAGTGCGTGAATATTATAGTCTTCTTATGACGCATGAGGCTCCAAAGTTTTTCAAAAGGCGAGGGGAGCAACACCGCAATGGTCAATTTTTCGATGTCCAAATCTTAGCTGGCAGTATTGTACTTGAGGATAAACGGCGGATGTTGGTAAGCGTCGTCAGCAAATTGATAGATAAAGGCTAATGGGTAATGGTTCGAGAGTAATGGTTCAGGTAAATGGGCAGCAATTCCCGCACGAGAGCGATATATTAAGAGTCCAAACTTGAGTTTGGGTTGTCAGCCATTACCCTGATAATAACTAATTGATTTCGTCGCGAAAGTTTTTCTAGCAAACGTTTGCGTGGAATTGATAATTTTGCCTAGAACCCATTACCCACCCATTACATTGGCTTGCGCTGGTATACGCATAGTAAAGGTACTCCCTTTTCCAAATTGACTTTTAACAGTAACCTCCCCCCCCATAATTTGACAAAATTGTTTGGTAATCGCGAGCCCCAAACCGCTACCACCGTATTGGCGCGTAGGTGAACCATCAACTTGTACAAATGCCTGAAAGACTTTTTGGATTTGTTCTTTAGTCATGCCAATACCTTGGTCAGTGACGCGGAAAAGTATCCAGTCAATACCTTCTATCGTTTCGCGAATCACTGTTAATGTAATTGTGCTTTGCTTGGAGAATTTATTGGCGTTACTGAGCAAATTCAATAAATTTTGCCGCACTTTGGTTAAATCGGCTGACATAGTACCTAGTGCCGGTTCACAGTGGACTTTCAAAATGTTGGACTGTTTTTCTAACAGCGGCGTAATGGTTGTTACCACATCCTGAATCATGGGTGCTATGTCATAAGTATCTATATATAAATCCATTTTGCTGGATTCAATTTTAGACATGTCAAACAAGTTATTGATTAAATCTAGCAAATGGTAACTGGCCCCATGAATTTTTTGTAAATCAGGCAGAAAAGATTCTTGATCGCTCACTTTTGCATCTTCTTGCAAAATTTCTGTATAACCAATAATTGCATTCATCGGTGTGCGGAGTTCACGGCTCATATTTGATAAAAATTGCGCCTTAGCCTGATTAGCCGCATGGCTCTGCACCTTGGCACGTTGGGCATCCAATTTGTATTTTTGGATTTCTACTCGGGTCTTTTGAATTTGCAAATGGGCTTTTTGTGCCTCCAGACGAGAATTTTTGGTATCGGCCTTGACTTTTTCTAAATCGCTATGGCACCGTTGAAGTTGTCGTGCTTGTTTGGCTTGGGTTAAACGTGATGCATACAAACGCTTGATACATTCGGTTCTCTCGTTATTTTGCTTTCGCACTTGAGCGGCTATTTGCGTGATAGCTTCAGCTAAATTGCGTAGTTCAACAACATTTCCTAAACCCATTTGTATGGGGGAGTCCGGGTGTTTGATGACTCTTTGAGTCATTTTGAGTAACTTTGATAGAGGCCAAATCAACATTTTAAACAATACCAATGTCATAAGACTTAATAACAATAACACCACGGCTGCCCAAGCAATAAAGTCGGATATGTCAAACGGTTCAGCTTTGTTTAATTCTGAGGTTCGTTGATAACTGACTAACGTCCACGGCACGGTTTGTAGTTGTTTGGAAGATAAGGTATATAGATGTCCATTGTTGTTTGGAACGGTCATGTATGGAATGTTTTGGGTGAGAATATCTTTCCAAAAGGGTTGTTCAAGGTCATTTTGGTATAACTTGACGGATTGACGTTCCGTGGCATGAACAAAGGCCAGCTTTGGGCTATCCTCTTTTCCTATTTTGCTTAACAAGAGGCCTTTTTTATAGTCCGCAAGGAACATCCCGCCGCTTAAACCAAAAGTTTGCTTTTCAATGTCTTCAAAAAAGGTGTCTACCAATATGCTGACACCCACGACACCTTGAAAGGTTTTATGTTTATAGAGCCCTTGACTGATGCTGAACATAGACGTGTTGGTGTAGGTAGCATCAAAGTAAATCGGCGTTATTTTTATATCTTGACTGTGCTTGCATTGGTAATACCAAGAATTTCTAGGGTCATGAGCGTAACTCGGCTCTTTCCTAGATTTCTGTAGCATATATTGTGGTTTGTTATATCTTACCGTGTCGCGCTCGGCGATGTTTTTATGTACCAGTAATAATTTACCACGTTCATTAAAGTATTGCTGTGCGGTTTTCGGTTCGAGGGCCATATAACTACTGTAGTGATTGTTTTCAAACTGTAGATTTTCTGCCATCAGGTGTTGAATAAACGCCTGTTTTTCATTCAAAGTCCCTTTTGTGTCTAAAATAGACATATACCCTTTGAGACGATGGACATTTTGTATGGCCAATTCAATTTCCTTATCCTTCAAAGTGGCTAACGTTGCGACAGTCTGTTGCAATTGTAAATAAGTCAATTTGGTTTGTAACTGATTATGTTCATTAATAAACACAGTGATGGAAAGTATCAGTGTTAGGGCAATAACTCCGACTCCAAATAATAAAATAACTTTTAAATTCAATAGTTTATAATTCATGTTTGGTATCCTTCATGCATCCCCAAAATAGATAAATGGCTGCTGTCACAAATACGCATTGTTATTTCGATTTAAGGGAGAAATCTTTAACCCGAATATTTCACCGAGGTAAATTTTATCTAATAGGTTGATTTATAAGACTATATGATAAACAACCTTTAGGAAAATAAGTTATGAATCGATGGCTTTAATAATCATAGCCTTACATAAGATTTGGGGAGTTTATGAAAAATCCGGGTTAAAAAAGGACTAAAGATTTCGTGAGCTTTGATATTCATTACAGAAAAACTTAAGGATGACAGTATTTAGTAAGTATAACTGATTTCCAGGCTAAAGTTTTTTGTGCACAAAAAACTTTAGCCTGGAACGGATTTCCACGCGCGTGGAATTGGTAAGTTGAACTCAAGTTATTTGTTATTCTTGAATAAAGGAATATCCAATTTTGAGCGGCAGCTATAAGATTTTAATAATAGTTGTAAAAAATCGCCGGTTTCAATTGACAATGCCTGACAAGGAAATTTGGAACTGCCTATTTTTAACATAATTCATTGTTTTTAAATCATTCTTAAATTTTTATGATTGATTTGCGGCTGAAAATTCGCTATTCGCGGCTTTCAATTATCAATTCAATACTTGAAATGGTGATTCACCCTTTGAGTTTGAACCGACTTTCGTTCTGGCTATTCGCCTTATGCGAACGAAGGATTTATAAATAAATAAGTACTTTGGCATAAATTATCGGGTATTTGAACACTATCAAGTGATTGATTTATAAAAAATAACATTGTGGTCAATTTTTGCCTAGGTACGATCTATTGAGCTTTCCAAAATCTACATAATAGATTTATTTAATAGTGAAAATGCTCGCCTAATCTGTCAAAAAATGAATCGATTCACAGATGGCTTTAAAAAAAACGGATGATGTTTGTGAACTATCAGGTTGATTTGGCGGGGGCATTTTCATGAAACACTCACTAACAGAAAAATGATCTATTATCAGTAAGTTACATTTATTTTAGAAAGTTCAATACTAATAGTTTTCCAGTTCAGGCAAGTCATCGATAAATCTGGCTGACTCTGGCTAAAATATTTGGGATATATGGAATACTATAGCTTACATTCATCACGCCTTTGCAAAATTTTGATATACACTTTAGGGTGCTTCGTTCCCCTTCGTTCCCCAGATAAAAACGTGATATATAGTGTTTCTAAATGTTCAAAAATAAAATCTTGGAAAAGCGTTTAAATTTGTGGGAGCAAATTTACAAATCATTTAGGATGTCTATACACACTTCAGGGCACTTTGTTCCCCATATAAAGCTGTTTTTATAAAAACGGAGAGAAAAAAGCTCACAATGATCGTGGTAAGTATACCTCAAACCCACTACCTCAAACCCACTACTTATTACCTATTACCTATTACCTATTACTTCGATACAATTGTTAATGATTTTTTAGAGATAACGCCAAGGGTGTCACTTTTCGGTTAGGCCCTCGTCAAAGTCCGATATAAGTTATTGATTTAATGACGATATACGGAAATTTGAAAACGCTATTAAAAAACCGTCTGTTATAATTTAGGGTTTCCGGTATCGTCTCTTCCTTTCAAAAAAAATTAAAATCATCAAAAAGTGAGTCTCAACTTTTACGAGGCTCTGTTTTTCGGTAATCCCTACAAACCAATGGAGGTGTTGATTTTTGAGCAGGCAAACGTTTGATAAGATTGAGACTATAAAAGGCATTGCCAACAGCCACCTATCTCGGTAGTCTATTTTCGATAACTTATTGATTTTTAAAACCTCCACTCGATACGGCCATTTATTGTGACTCCTTTTAACATATTTGCTAATAGCGAATAACCAATCGCTTTTATCATAGTGGCAAATAAAAATATAAAAAGTGTTAGAGTGTATGCAAAAAGTGTTCCGATCATTATTGGTTTTTACATCATTTATTCGCTATTTGCTATTCATTATTACAGAATAAATGAAGTCTGATAAATTATATTGACAACTGGTTATAGAATAAAACCTCACAAATCACATTTTCAGATCATTAAGGAGATCATTTAAAAAATGACTAGGACTGCGGAGGGACTCTCTCCTCTTATCGGATTGGAATTAGTAGGGCGTGGGCTTAATTTAAGGCCTCATCAAGCTTACGAAATAAAATAAATTATTTTTAAGCGGAAGCAGTCTAACCGAACTCTTTTTAAACGGATTGGGTGCCGAACTTATCATTCCCTCGAAACTGGGCAAACCTATTGGGTTCCTGAGGGGTATGAGGTAAATGAAAGCCCGCCCATGCCGGCAAACCAAGCCACGAATCAAATTATCATTGAAGAATCATGGGAACACTTTGATAAACGTTTTAACGTAGATACTAACGTTGCAGCCAGCACTGATGTTTTCAGTGTTGATGTTCAAGCAGGTCAAACCAGTCAATTGCGTTCGTCAGCCGAAAGTTTTTACGCGGTGAGAACTTCTTTTCTTCCTTTTTGGACGCTTTATATTCCTAATGTGGTTGAATTCGTACCTAAAGAGAAATTCAACCTTGATTTCCCAACGCCATTTCAACATAAGTATCGGGAAGAATATGAGAAATTCTTTGAACGGTACGGCACTCATTATATTAGAAGGGCATGGGTTGGTGGAAAGGCTATGCTGACTTTTACTATTGCCAAGTTTGCTCAGATGAGCAAGGCAGAAATCAGAAGAGGTATTAGTGCTAGCACTATGATTGTCAGCGGCAGTCAATAAACGACTCAGCAAAAGAGTAAGGAAAAATTACCGAAGAATTCTGAATGCACGGTGTTAGGGCAAGGTGGCGAGCAATCTAAGCTAGGGGCACTGAGTTCACTTGATGAAGCCAGTTACAATGAGTGGTTGGCAACGGTTAGGGAAAATCCTAAAGTGATAGAGGTAGAAGCCGTTGGTATTTGGACTCTCCTTTGTAATAAGAAGAAAGCACAAACCCTTTTGGAAGCTTACAAAGCAGCTACCACTTTTACGCCAATATCGTCGGTACTCAGTTACGATGGGAAAGTCTATTTTCTAAGAGAAGACAGATACTTATGCTACGATATCAAAGAGAGCCAAACATCGAAGCCCAAACCAATTGGTGACATTTTGCCTTGTTAAAAATGGTAGTATTTGAGAGGGTTGATTCGGCATTCAAAGGGAGTGGGATGAATTCATTGACTGGGGAAGATTTTCGCGACTCGCTTTTTTTCTTCAAAAACAACAAGTATATTCGCTTGGATATCGACACTGGGGAGATTGATAAGGGCTATCCAAAACTGATTTCAAAAGGGTGGGATGGTGTGACTTTTGAACGGATTGATGCGGCTTTGGTTTGGAGTAACACGGTTTATTTTTTTAAGGGCAACAAGTATATTCGCTACACGTTAGGCGCGGAAAAGCCTGTTAATTCTTGTTATCCGCAGTTGATTAGCGAAAGGTGGGCTGGTGTAACTTTCGAGAGGATTGATGCGGCAATTACCTTGGAGCATGGAAAGGCTGATTTTTTAAAGGGGATGAACATATCCGCTATGACATGGTAGAGTATCGTGCTTCACCAGGGTATCCAAAATTTATTGTTGGTAGCTATATAGAAGATTGGAAAATATTTGACTAACTCCCATTCTGTTATCAATTCCACGCAAAAGTTTTTCTAGAAAAATTTTTGCATCGAAATCACAACAAAATCTGTTTGACTCTAGGAAAGAACTTGTACTTGTTATCAGTTTTAAGTTTTAAGTTATCAATTTTAGATTTTATTTTCAAATGAGTAGCTGAAACTAAAGCCATTGCTGATTTTTGATGGACAAGAGAAATCAAGTCGTTTCCAAAAAACAATTTGGTTTCTCAAAGCCTATTTTCTAGTTATCACGGATTTGGGGGAGTAACTGTTTGAGTCTATACGGATGCTTTCGAAGTTCAGGCGTTTTTAGGCTCAAAAAATAGGGTGTCAAAACTCACGCAATCCTCTGAAATTATAATCAGTCTATTTTTTTGGAAGTGTTTTTCTGAAGGTGTATCTACTAACCAAGCCCTAACTAACACCAGAAGTTCGGGGGAATTTATTAATTAGACATTCATAAGGATAAAGTATTCTATGGCACTGATAGAAACTAAAATACGTGAAGCTGATAACATTGTCAATAAATATATGATCAGTTCAATGGGGGTGGGTTTGTTGCCTATTCCGCTAGCCGATCTGATTATTCTGTCAAGCCTTAAACTTAAAATGCTGCACCGTCTTGCCAATTTGTATGGTATTGCGTTTTCCAAGCATCTGAGTAAGTCGTTGATAGCATCGTTGTTGGGTGGCGGGGCTTCTTTGTCGTTTTCCTACGGTTTAGTGAGTTTGACAAAAAGCGTACCTTTATACGGACAACTGACGGGTATGATTAGTATATCCATTTTTGGGGGTGCTTCCACTTATGCTATCGGAAAGGTGTTTACCCAGCACTTTGAATCAGGTGGCACCTTTTTGACTTTTGAGCCACAAAAAGTGGCTGACTATTATGCTGAGCAATTTGAAAAGGGAATAGAGAAAGTTAAGAAAAGCAGTGTTGGGATAAAACCTTAGTTTCTTAAAAATATCAAAAAACATCAACAACTGATAATTGATAACTGATAATAAGTACAACAGTTGATTCGAGTCAAACCGATTTTTTGTGAATCCTTCTAATTGATAACACTCGATGAGCAAGTCAGACCCTAAAATTCCTAAAGAATTCATTCCATCCAGCCTAGGATGTTAAATACTGTTGCCAAACATTCAAGTCTTTTTTCACCCTCAGGATTTTGGTTCAAAAGAAAACGTATTGGGTGACACCCAAAAAATCATATGGAATAAAAACAGGGTGAAAAAAGACTGGGTAAAATCTACCCAATTTAACGCTAAAGCGTCCAGCCCCTTCCAAAAAACGATGAATGAATACCCCACCAAGCTAAAATTTGACAAAAAGGGACGAACAGTAAACTATTTTAACAGATAAATTATATAATATATAAGGTTAAATGCCATTCAAATGATTTTGGTTCTGGTATTTTACCACTTGTCATGTAGGTGTTTGCGTTAAAAGCAAACTGTCTAAGTTTTTAGAAAATATTTTTCTATCTCGCCTTCTTTCTAACAGCTTAAAAAATTAACGAACAGTGAGTTATGTTGAATTTTTACAACAAATTTAGCGTTGAAACTACTTTTAGTCAGATGACTCACCTATTTATAACCACCTTCATAAATTGAACTTTTTTTTTGGATTTGTCTAGCCTAAAAATTTGAATATTTTTGATAAATTCAAATTTAACCCTGTATCAATCTGTGTCAATCTGTGCCCTGAAGTGTGTATACCAAAAAGAGTCATAAAGTTTAACTCTGGGGAACGAAGTGCCCTGAAGTGTGTAGTGTATACCAAAAAGAGTTATAAAGTCACCTCACACGGGTTTGATCTGAAGATAGGTAGGTATTTATTGTCATCGCTTTTGCCGTTCAATGTCTATAGGTAGCAACTTGGGTTAGAGTTAGAATGGTTTTGAGACTTGATAATTTAGTCATTTATGATATTAGCATTTATTAACTAGAACATCGAGTATTGATAAATGTCTTCCTCAAAACTCGTCACAATCAGTATAAAATCCTTGTCGTTCTTTTCTGACAAAGCTTCAAAACCCTATCTCTCTGCCATCCTTTTAAACATCTTAATCAGCCAATAGTGACTCATAAGCGAGTCCAAAGTGTTTAAGGCTTTTTCTAACTCAACTTCAAAATCTTGGTTTTGAATATCAACAATCAGTTTATAAACGAGTTCAAAGGCGAGTCTATCTTCTTTGTCCATGTAGATAAACTGACCATTATGGGCCTTATTCAGTTTTTCTATCTCCATCTGGCCCACTTTGCCAGTTATCAAAGTTTCTCTTTCATCTCTAAACAAAGTGAACTGGATATCTTCATAATTGGCAACCAGTTCATTCAAATTCTTGATTCTGGACGGAAAAACCATATCACTGACTTGCAAAAAACCGATGACAAAAGACTGCATGGGGGTTTTTATTAACAAATGTTCTGGCAGCTTCTTTTTGCCAAGTTTTAAACGCTCAACCCCAATATTGCCAAGCAGCGTATTAAAAGCTTCGGTAACGGTTAACAATTTACCAATATCGTCACTATCACTGATGATGACGATTTTATCGTATTCTTCCTCCAGTAAGGCTTTTTCTCTTTCGAGATACTCTATAATAAGACTGCTCGCTGAGGATGTGGTTTCCCCCGATGAACTTTGAACCAGCGGCTGCCTCGTTTGCAGCGTTGTATAGGTGGATTGCTGCCCAGATTCCTTCACTCCCAGCGTCATGGGTTTAATCACCGCCGACTCAACCAGCGTTCTCAAAGCGGCTATTTCAACCATAATCGTGTTGAGTGTTCGTTTAATATCCTCCTCAAAGCTTGATTCCTTGGCTTGCTCTTTGAAAACTTTGGGTTCTTCTGGCACTTCTTTTTCGACAGGTTTATCTTCTTGACGAGGGGTACCTGGTAAAGGAATCGCTTGCGCTCGGAATTTATAATAATGTGAGGCCCGATTTAACACTTCTCGAATGGAGGCTTGACTTAAAATATCTCCCAAATCTTCTGGAGTAAACAACTGCGCTATATCAACCCCATGCCCTTGTGCTTTTAAAGCCAACAACCTTTGCAGTTTTTCTTCAGAAGGTTTGTGTAAAACAATTTGACATTGAGAAATTCGACCTATAACAGAGCCATCAAAGAAGGCTTTAAAATAGTTCCATCGGTCCGGAAACAAATTGAGAATGATTAAGCTATTTTGCACATAAGTAAATAGCTCTTTAACCGCATTGCCAAAGCTGTGGAGCAGTTCTTGATTGTATTCGAGTCCTAACCCCTCTAGTTGATCAAAGATGATAATCAATGGCTCATCCATAACGGACAGCTTACCAAAGACTTTCATCGCGTCTAATGAAAACGCTTCCTTATTTCCATCTTCTTTCCAATTCATCAGGCCGACGCTTTCCAACTCAGCAGGTTCCAATTCACTTGCCGACAGCCATTTTCCCACTAACCTTTTTTTGTTGGGATCTGAATAGCTACAGAATTTGACGATGCCTTTTAAAATCGCGGTTGAATAACCCGCATCGCCTTGATTTTTTTTCCACCAGCCATCCAGAATAATTTCGATACGTTGCCAATACTCACGTTTAATACGCGCACCTTCCCGCCCCAATTCTTTATAGATATTGAGCGGATCCTTTGACAGAACTTCCAACAGGGTTCTATCTTTATCAGTCAGTTTTCTGAAATAATCCAGAATGCCGGCTGATCGCTTACTACGAAACTCTCGAAAAGTTTCAACGATAATTTGAGAGAAACTGGTTGCCAACAGATGCTCAAGTTGAGAATAAGGGCTATTGGGCACTTTTTCCACCAGAGACTCTAAAACGCGGCTATAAATATGGTATAAAACCGAGTTGACATTATTGGGTTGTCTGATAAATAATAACCGGTTGCTTTCTAGGCGTTCTTTTGCTAATCTCATCATCAGATGAGTTTTGCCCGTGCCCGGCTCACCGGTGACAACCGCCCCTTGACTTTGATGATTTTTCACATCATCTTTAATATCGCCTATAATGGAGTTTAACCTTTCAAACTCATCCTGATAAACTTCTTTTAAATCGGCATGGTGTTGAAAAGGCGTATCCACCCGCGTATTACTAAAGGGATTGGATTTTTGGCCGATTTTTTCCACTTTGATTTGAGGCTCCATAAAAAAAAATTAAATCGCAGTTGGGGATTTTATATGGTTGCTTAACCCCGACTTTATTAATACTATCCATATTTAAATGCTGTATCATAGCAAAAGATTGGCGAGGAACGCAAGAAAAAACCATCCTTGTCGTTTTTTATCGTGTTCTAAATTCGGCAATGACTTCAATAAAGCCTTTGATATTTTGATTAAATTGGTGTAAATCTTCGGCGGGAATCCAGTATTCTTGATGCTTTGAACTGCCAACAGTCCGTACTGGATATTGGTTTAAAAAGGCTTTACACACAAAAGCGAGTCACATAGCCAACATAACCGGAGGCGGCATCTGTCGTATTCCAATATCGCGCAATTTGCACAGCATAATTTTCTTGAATAACGGGATAAAAAATCGGCTGGAAAGGGAGACGAGGTGGAAAGGCCAAATAATCGCTTTGCTGAATCAAATTCATTTCTTTTTGCCCAACGGGGCGAAAAAGCGTTATTGTCTGTTCAAGGTATCTCATTTTACTTACTATAGTTTTCCCATTGAGAAATCCGATTTCGGGAAGACAATCGGATTTCTTAATTACAACGAATCCCAGAAATCAACGAATTGAGTACAACTAACTCAGCACCGATCAGTTTATAACTTGACAATGATCGAGGCAAAAGTTTGCTCCGCAAACTTTTGCCTCGATCATATTATCATTCGTTTCAAGCGAACTTTGTACGAAAAAACTTGGTTCTTTATCATTCGTTTCAGGCGAACCTTGTGCGAAACCGGGCGTGATTTATCAATCAGGAGTACAAGGCGAACCTTGTACGAAAAAACTTGGTTCTGATTGAAATGTGTCAAGATAAATAACTGATGTTACGCACATTGCTTCGACTTGTCACAGTTTGTGCAATAAAGCGGAAAGTTCCATACCATGATGATGTTTGGTGAAAGGGCTTGCGCGGCGGGGACAACCGCAAAGGGCAACCGCAAAGGGATTGCCCCTACAATATATCATTAAATGTAGGGGCAATCCTTTATGGTTGCCCCTGGGCCGACTCATTTTGAAGCGTTGTGCGTAACATGAGTAAATAAGTACAACTTCTTTCCGAAAAAAACGAATGGGGATGGTGGAATCAACGCTGGTGCTTCGATATCGTCGGTTTAATAATTCGTTTATTTCGTTAATTCGTTGTACTCAACTAACTGATAGATGATAAGGTACAACTAATCTAGTACAACGGATTAGCGGTATTGTGTTGTGTCAAAAAAAATCGCAGCACTGTGTGCTGGGATGGCGAAAAAAACCAAAGACAAAACGCCAAGGACCAATAATTAATTACTTTGTTCTTGCCAACCGGAACCCGTAGTTCCTGCTGTGCCCAGTCCGTGTTCTCCTGAAACGGTTCGCTATCCGCACTCCCCACGCTTGATCGGCCCACGAACCACCGCGAAGAGCGAAAAGGCTATTGTTGGCACTATTTTGCAAACAGCGTTTTTCCTTGCCCTTATATTTCTTTTCATATTCAGAACAGGTCCATTCCCAAACGTTCCCCACCGTATCATGCAATCCGAATGGATTAGGTTGAAAAGAACCCACTGGTGCTGTCATTATTTTCGCATCCAAACCCCATTTAGCGCCACAACCATTACAAGCTGCGCGATTTTTACCAATATTATTCCCCCACCAATATTTTGTCTTTGATCCAGCCCGTGCGGCGTATTCCCATTCGGCCTCCGTTGGCAGACGATATTTTTGGCCAGTTTGCTGACTTAACCATTTTGCATAAGCAGCGGCATCATTCCAAGAAACATTAATCACCGGACGATTACCGCGTCCCCAACCTTGATCACTAGGCTTTCTTCTACCCGTCGCTTCGGCAAACTTGTCATACTCGGCAAACGTCGCCTCATATTTCTCCATTGCAAACGGTTTAACCGTCACCAAATGCACAGGCTTTTCATCAGAATCACCACCGCCCTGAACAGTGCCCATCCTAAAAGAGCCGGCCGGAATCCAGACCATTTCTGGCCCAAAGCTACCATCGCGTAAACGATCACGGAACACTTTTGGCGAACAAGGCGGTTGTAAGCGTGCTTCAAATTCCGCTATTTTTGGGAATTTGGGCGTGACTTGGCGTAAACTGGCTAAATACTTTTGTACCTCGTTGCATTGTCCCCGGTTTAAGGCACTTTCTATCCATCCCACATATTTGGCAGCGATTTTTTCCAAACCCGTCAAGGCCTCGACATTGCCCTTATCTTTTTGCAATACTTTCTCATAACAGGCGAACGCAGTACCACCCCGCCCAGTTGTCAGACGGTTTGCGTTAAAATGTCTTTGGCAAGTCCGCAATAACTTGGTAATTTGCTTGGTTTGTTTCTGATTGGCATCATCAGCAACCGGTGGTGGCGGTGGCACCTGACAACCCGCTAAACAGAATTTAGGCAGCGGCGAAAAAGACACCCAAGGCTCTTGTTTGCCATCGGTATCATTTAAAACCGCACGTCCGACTTCACTGAATAGCTCAGGCAAACTTAACCCCGGGCGTTTGATAAGCTTTAATAAATGCTTGGTATATACCCCATTACGTTCACTGCCCCTTTCTATAGCCACATTGCCGGGTTCAGTGGCGTAAGCCACAATCGAACTGGAGATCGCCCTCACTCTCGCCAAGCCCCGTTCCCCAAAACTTTTAAATCCCAGCAAACCCTTAAACGGATTATCCCGACAGGCATCCAAGATAATGATATTTAACGCATCACCCGTCTGTTTAAGATTCGCCAACACCCGCCCGGCATCGACGGCTTCAAATTCCAAATCGGCCGCTGTGCGGATATTGGTTTTCACCGGCATCAAATAATTACGGCCATCTTTCTGGACACCGTGCCCAGAAAAATAGAACAAGCCAACTTGTCCACCGCGCTGTAATTTTTGCGTAAACTCATACACCGCATCCAACATTTGCCGCTTAGTGCCATCAGTCACTTTAATGACTTCAAAATCCAACTCACGCAAAACCTGTTCCATATCATCAGCATCATTGATGGTATTATTCAGGCGTGAAATTTTCTGATAATTCGCATTACCAATGACTAATGCAACTCGTGAGGCTGCATAGGCGGGGGTATTGAATAAAAATATAAAGCTAATAAAAACAGCAATATAACGAAACATGGTTGAGTTCTCCTAATGAAACAGAAATAACTACAAGGATTTTTTATAATAAAGGATAAACCCTAATAGCACGCACGATAGACAAATAACTGAATGTGTGTTCGCTATAGAAGTTTTTCTAGAAAAACTTCTATAGCGAATTGTGAATTATGAAAAACCCGACAAACAACCGTAAGAGAAATTGGTATAAATTAATAACTCCTTTTCATCACCCTTTGAAAAGGGGATTTTTCCTCTCGTGCATACCATCCGGATAAACCCCGTGTTCAACTTTGTCAAAGAAATCCGATTGATTTGATTTCTTTTCGATCTCGGATTTTGCAATGGAATGGGGTTAAAGAAATCAATCAGATTTTTGGGACAAATCGGATTTCTCATTCACATCAAAGATTGGGACAAATCGGATTTCTCATTCAAACCATTTTTTATAAACCCATTTTGGTAGAAAGTGTTTTCTGGCACGTTGGGTTGCCCAATAAATAAACTCTGGCTCTTTCGCAACATCCGTACAAAGATATTTTGGATTAGGCCGAATTTAGACTCGTCCAAGATCAAGCCTATCGGCATCCCAACAGGTTTGTTTGGTACGAAACCTTCAAGGTTTGGCAAACCTTGAAGGTTTTTGTCAACCATCTGTATGATGAATACAAGCTGTGTAGAGTAAGTTAAAATATTCATCTTAAAGATTAAACAAAGTACCTCTCAAAGAGGCAGCATATTCGGCACTGTGCTGTCCATGCTCAAAATCTTTATCATCATTGTCACGTTTCGCATCATGGAATACCGCAAACAATTGAACCACCTCAATTTTTGCATTGTTCAGCCGTGCCAGTGTGCATCCGTTTTTAAAAACACGCGCCCAATGTGAAATACCATGCACACTGTGCTGGGGTAAGATACTTTGCTTTACAATAGTTTGTATCAATGTTTTTGAAATCACGCTTGGTACGTCGCTATTTTTTTCCAAAAATTTATCATTTATCATTTCTTATTTTTTAAATTTAATTATACTGAAAGTACAACGGATTGACGTAATGAACGGATTTTTTAAGCTCAAGTACCCTAAAGGGCACTCATCGTTATACACAAGTATCCAAGTTTTGAAAAAATCGGCTGGGGGCTCGGTTTAAGGAAGGCAACCATTAAAGGCGATAAAGCCCAAAATCAAAGGCTGCTAATCAAAATAACGTTAAATAGATTATGGTATTTTTACGTTCCTTTGTATCTGTTCCCTTTTTCGGTTAACTCATTGAAATATCAATACTTAAAAACTTATGTATAACGATGAGTAAAGGGCACGGGCGCATTCCCATTTTCCGGGTAATGATCTTAAAAACACGCAAGCCTTGATTTGATTAGGTTTGAGATTTTACGTTGATTTTAAAAATCGCGTCAAAAACACCAAAGCCTTGATTTGATGAGGTTTGAGATTTTACGTTGATTTTAAAAATCGCGTCAAAAAACCGAAAGCCTTGATTTGATGAGGTTTGAGATTTTACGTTGATTTTAAAAATCGCGTCAAAAACACCAAAGCCTTGATTTGATTAGGTTTGAGATTTTACGTTGATTTTAAAAATCGCGTCAAAAACACCAAAGCCTTGATTTGATTAGGTTTGAGATTTTACCTCGATTTTAAAAATCGCGTCAAAAAACCGAAAGCCTTGATTTGATGAGGTTTGAGATTTTACCTCGATTTTAAAAATCGCCTCAAAAACACCAAAGCCTTGATTTGATTAGGTTTGAGATTTTACCTCGATTTTAAAAATCGCGTCAAAAACACCAAAGCCTTGATTTGATTAGGTTTGAGATTTTACGTTGATTTTAAAAATCGCGTCAAAAACACGAAAGTCTTGATTTGATGAGGTTTGAGATTTTACCCCGATTTTGAAAATCGCGTCAAAAACACCAAAGCCTTGATTTGATGAGGTTTGAGATTTTACGTTGATTTTAAAAATCGCGTCAAAAACACGAAAGCTTTGATTTGATTAGGTTTGAGATTTTATCTCGATTTTAAAAATCGGATGAGGTTTGAGATTTTACCTCGATTTTAAAAATCGCGTCAAAAACACGAAAGCTTTGATTTGATTAGGTTTGAGATTTTATCTCGATTTTAAAAATCGCGTCAAAAACACCAAAGCCTTGATTTGATGAGGTTTGAGATTTTACCTCGATTTTAAAAATCGCGTCAAAAACACCAAAGCCTTGATTTGATGAGGTTTGAGATTTTACGTTGATTTTGAAAATCGCGTCAAAAACACGCAAGCCTTGATTTGATGAGGTTTGAGATTTTACGTTGATTTTGAAAACGCCTCAAAAGCTTGAGTTTGTGCATCCGAAGTCTGCCAACTGAGTTTGCCCTGCCTAGTTAAAACTGGCACACGAAGACGGCAAACAAACGTGCCATTATGTACCCGGAAAATGAGAATGCGCCCAAGGGTACTGCAATAGGGTTAGTAGGCTTTAGCCTACTAACCTTTGCCCGATGCT
>Ga0164315_10000141_pt1 | contig 43132 bp, 58 predicted proteins | sample GuaBasSedimGuay6_FD_113737 | JGI IMG/M metagenome (GOLD analysis project Ga0164315, IMG submission 113737) | Subseafloor sediment microbial communities from Guaymas Basin, Gulf of California, Mexico - Guay6, Core 4569-2, 0-3 cm | ecosystem: Environmental > Aquatic > Marine > Hydrothermal vents... | reverse complement strand
TTTCGCCTGGCTCAATTGTATATGGTTTATCTGAAAAATTAATCAGTGAAGTACAAACTTCATTATGATACCCTGCATCGACTGTGCCAACGCAGTTTGTTAATGTCACGCCATGCTTTACTGCCAGCCCTGACCGTGGTCTTATTAGCAGCTCGTATCCATCACGAAGGTCTACACAAAACCCGTTGCGTATCATTGTGCAGTAGATTCCAGTGGCTTTATATGATGGTATAACCACGGCATCTTTTTCGGCTGATCTTAGATCAAAACATGCGTCTAATTTACTTTGTGGCTTCATTTCACCCCAAAGATACAAGTCATAGTTATCAAGATACATAACTTTATTTACTTTGTTTCCCATTTTTATCACCTTTTTTACCTTATTGTGTTTTATTTTTTTGCTATATAATTCCTTAACGCTGCATCTGCATCGTATCTTATTTTTCTGTTATATACTTCTTCAACACTGTCTTTTTTTCTTATTACTTCGCTAAGTTTCTCTGTATCTGCTTCAGGTACATCTCTGGAGAACATGAAACAAATATAACCGCTCCAATCTTTCTCTATAACAGCATCTTGTAATTTTCCTATATTACCACCTATTACTTTTGCAAAAAGGTAGCAGAGTTCTCCAGAGTTATCAATTCTTATTATTTCATTTTCTAATTTTATTCTATCTAATCTTAGATTGTCTGTTATATCACCCAAAAGATGCTTATAATTAACACTTTCGATTGGAACTTTTATTTTACATGCCGGCTCAATATATCGTTTTGAATACTCTTCTAATGTTAATGTAAGATCACTAATATTGAACTTCTTAAACTGCGCTTCTTTTTTTGTTTTATCTGACATCTTATCCCCTTATTATTTTTTCTTCCAATCTATTACTTTATTTATTTCATTTTCAATTTTTTGTACCGCTCTTTTTAACTTTTCAATTTCTTTCCTATTTTTTTTAATTTCTTGCTCGTTTGCGGTCTTTGCTGTATAATGTTCTTGTATAATTTCCTTTTTATATGTTAGCTCTTCTAAAGATACATATCTGAAAGCTGGGGGAAATGATATATAGTTGGAATATAATATTTTTCAGCATGCCTTTTTGCTATTTTTTTTATTTTTTTTGTACATGCCCTTTTAAATTCAAAGGCTGAGTCATAAGTACCCTTATAAGAAAAATTACAATCTCTTTTCCAATCAAATATAAAACCTTTATCTTTCATAATAATACAATCAAAAACCCAATAATTATTAATCTCTGAATTATAAACACATCCGGTAAAGCCATTTGCAAAATTATTACCCCAAATTATTGTTCTACCTTTTTTGTCACCAATACTAAATTCGTATGTTTCTTTTTTGTCACGAAAGTTACATGTTTTATTCATAATTATTTATACCCTCACGCTTGATAAATATTTTAAAAACTCTTCTGACTGTTCTGATTTTTCAGTCAGAGTTTTGTAAACTATAACATCTGCCGTATTATTTGCAAGTAAATAATAATATATACATTTGTTTGTCTGCCCTGCCCTGTGTATTCTTGCTTGACTCTGAATGTACTGCTCTGCGCTGAACGGCAGCGAATAGTACACTGCATAGGACACCATGTGTAACCTGCACCCCCAGGCCAAACAACGATTAGTTATCAGATACTGCTTCTGACCAGATGTGAATTTCTGTAAGACATCTGCTTTTTCATCAGTCGGTGTCTCTCCAGTAACCATAACTGCATCTGGTAGTAGTTGCTTGATTGCAGCAGACTCGGCTCGATACTCTGTCCATATTACTATTTGATTGTTTCCTATCTCTTCCAGGAGAGTTTCTAACTGCTGGAGTTTACTTTTCGATACTTCTTGCGGTACGCCTTCAACCAGAACATGACCTCCAGTGAACTGTTTGAGCTTACCAATAACGGTTAGAAGATGATCAAATGTTATATTCTGATTGTCTTCTAACTCAAGCAGGGCATCTTTCTTAAGCTGTTTGTATTTCTTGAGTTCTGCTGGTAGCAGATCAAACTTTCTTATGATGTGCTGCTGTTCCGGTAGGTCTAACACGTCATCTTTCCTACATGATATACTAACCTGTTCTACTAATTTTAACAGCTCATCTTTCTTTTCTGGTCTGGTAATATATTTAGGATACATTGGGTTTGGCCTGTATCCCCATAACTCCTCCTGTATCCGCATGTTCCGGCCAAACAATAACGGGTTGATCAGATTTATTTGCGGTATGTATTGCAGCTCATTATTAGGTGCAGGCGTACCAGAAAGCAAAATAGTGATCGGCACATGCTGAGACAGTAGGCTTACAGCCTTATATATTTTTGTTTTCGGGTTGGACACTTTTGTACTTTCATCAATTATAAGTGACTTGAAATTATAATTGAGGACAGCACTCCTTCGCCAGTATAACTCGAAACCACAAATATATACGTCTGATTCTGGGATATCTGTGGTCTTAGGGTTTTTTAATACTTTTGATATATCCGCAACCTTCATATCCGGCGCAAAACGCTCAAACTCTTCCAGCCATACATGTATTAAGGTTGCCTTACATAACACCAGAGCAGGTTTTTGACTGCAAGCCAGCGTAACGCCTATTAGTGTTTTCCCTGTGCCACAGTCAAACCATATACCCAATGATCCTATCTCATTAATCTTTTCCACTGCCTGCACCTGATGATCACGGAGACAGGGCAGAGGGGTAACCTCTGGTATTTGTTCTGGTTGGTCACCCAGCAGTCTTCTGGTCTGTTCCGTGTCTTCAATCAGCCATGACATAGATGCTCTGTAATATTTAGCTCCTAACTTCTGGAGCTTAGATTTTAGTAGAGTATCTGGATTTTTTATTCTTAGTTTTTTTGTTTTCATCTAAAAAGTATCCCACCAATATCATATTTTGCTATCCATTGAATAGCGACCTCTGACTTTCTGGTTGAGGCAATGCAATCATCACCTACCAGAAGATAGTAATAGCCATCTTCCGACTCAACTCTATAGTAATCAGGAGCATCTTTATTTTTTCTTATTAATTTGTATTTACACATAATATTATCTCCTTGTCTTATTTAGTGTCTTATTTGAAAATCATGCCAAAAACATCAAATCTATCTAACCAATCCGCGGCTATTTGCCTGCTCTTTGTTGTTTTTATAACATTTAGCCCATATAATAGAGAGTATGTGCCATTTTCTGAAACGATGGAAAATTTTATGACGCTTTTCATAGTGTTCTCCTTATTTTTCAAGCATATACAATGCTATATTTTGGGCAGTATCAGAGGTTAATAATAATTCTGATACTGAAAAGGTTATAGCCAATATCATAAAAACCATAAATATTATAATACATGCTTTCATAGTGTTTCCCTTATTTTTTCAGTTAACAATCTGTTGTCTTGTGGCTGTCTTTCTGGAGCATCTATGCTTGCCCAGAAAATTATAGCCACAATAAAGGTTGCTGTAATTTTCATTATTTGACATATGTCCATCAGTTGTCCCCCAGAGTTTTTATCAACCAATTCATGGCTGATGTTTTACTTGCATTGTTAAGAACATGATGACCATTAGATATAACACTGTATGACCAGAGCGAATATCTTAATTCAGCGGTCACTTCCAGATCTGGGTATATATCAAACAAATGATAATACATATACTCAATCGTTTTTGTGGCTGCTCCGAGATATTCTGGAGTAAGATATGTCTCACACTTGTTCTCTTCCAGCCACAACAATAAACTTTTAGTGCTGGCACGAACATTTTCTACAGGAAGACCATTTTCACAGACTGCATCCCAGCAAGACTCGTTTTCTGATACTGTGTATATTAATTTTTTAATTTTCATAATATTAGCTCCTCTCTGGTAAATTGTTAAAAGAGGTTATGTTACGCTCAAGATAACCCTCTAAATATTCTATTATTTTCGCCTTAGCCGCTTTCCCAGAACAGGGTAAAAACTTTACATCAGAATTTTTAAAGCCAAACGTTGATTTTTCAGTTGATAGATTATATAACTCTGCTATAATTCTGTCTTTTTTTATGATCATTTGTACCGCAGCATCTGGAAATGTTCGGTACAGGCCAATGTCTTTCTTGGTAAACTTTAATATTTTACTTCTTATTTCTTCAAGAGATTTGAAATCTTTTTTATTGTCATATATTAATGTTTTCATAATATATTAACTCCTTATATAACTGGCTTGTAAAAAAGGGTTTTCAATTAATCCTTCCCGAAGTAATTCTCTATACTCACCAAAATCTGGTATATAATTAGTTTTTTGGAAAAACTCGATCCAAACATAAGTAGTTCCATTTTTTCTTACTTCTACAGGAGTTTTATTTTCCCAATCTGTATATGTTATCCCGCTTTTTATCTTGTACGGGTATATACTGATATGCTCACTTGCTTGCCTTAGTTTTATTACATCTTTTTTTGTAATTTCTATCATAATATATTAACTCCTTGTTAGATGTTTGTTTGTTACTTATATCTATTGCATAGGCTATACCATAATGAGATTTTATACCAAAATAATTATAAGTCATTGTATTTGCTGGCCAAACCAGCCAAAACAGTATATAAGATAACCGTGCCAGCTAAGATAAAAGCATGTAACTTAGGTTGCAAATGTAACAAAGTGTGACAACAAAAGTAACAACTATATATTGTCTTTTTCTCCTGCCGTATAATCGCTTACCCAGTCAAGATCAAGGGTAGATATTATTTCATTATACATAGCATCTTCGTAATCAGCATAAATATCTTCGCCGTCATAATTTGTGGATTCTGCCCAGTCTTCCATAGCTTCCCTATCATTTGATTTTTGGTTGAAAAATACTACAAGTTCACCCTCTTGTCTATATTCGTCATAGGCAAGTATATCATACTGTAACTCGCCCTCTATGACTGAAATCTCGACTCGATAGTCACCGAGTACCCCAGCATATCTGATCATATGCTGTATTTTTTGAAGATTATCATTATTATTATCATCAAAATAATCATCATCATTCCCCATAATTATTCTCCTCTAATTTTTGGAAGAAAATCTTTCTGTCTGTATACTGTGCGATTCTTATATCGCACGCTTCTATATGCGCTGCCCTTGCGGCTTCAAAAGAGTCATAATAAGAACATTTTGTTGATTCTTTCAGGCATCTACGACCATTTGTAAACCAAACATATTTTTTTGATTCTCTCTTAATTTTGAATTTACAAATATGGAGAGAATCAATACACGTTTTATATTTTATTATCATAATTATACTCCTCTAATTTTTAATATCTGTACCAACACATAACTTATGCGTTGATACTGGTACAGTAATATAATCTGTAACCATATCATCAAGAAAAGTTAATATTTCTATATTATCCGAAATTTCCGAATCTCTAAGCTCGGTAATCACTTCGGTCTGATCTGTCTGATTAAGATTTTTAATTTTCGGATAAATATCACTTGTCCAGAATTTCTCATTGATTATTGTTTTCATAGTTAACTCCTTTTTTGATATCCTTATATTATTATTGTTTATTATTGTTTATTGTTTATTGTTTATTGTTATTTATTATCTTAGAAAGTTCGCGCCATGCCAACTTCGAAAATTCTGTAAACTGGACATACTCAATCCAGTTTAGAATATCTTTCGAATCATCAAAATGAAAATCGCGAACTCCGTCTTCATCTTGGGTAAAACATACCCAATACTCTTCGCCTTGCCTTTTGACTAAATCGGTCATTTTCATAATTAGCTCCTTATTATTTTATTTTTTTTTTAGTTCCCCGCCTGTCAATTCATATACAGGCAGGTTATTTTTTTTAGCAAACCAAAGAATACCTTTTTTGATATCCTTTTTCATTCCGGCGTAGTTTTTTACAACTACACCGGTATATTCTGGTCTGCAAAAACACTCTGCATGTTCCGAGAATGCTTTTGTTCTATTCGCTTTTAGGCGAACAGATTTTGTCCCAACAGGTCGTGACCAGACGTCACAATCAAAACGTCTGATTACGGCCTTTTGTGAGACCAGAAGACCAACACGAGCGTGACGGATTTGAGATTTTCCATCACGCAGTAGCTCTGCGGCTACTTCTCCATTACTATCTCTCGCTACTTCATAATGAAGGGATTTTAATAAGCTTGATCCCTTCCCAAATGCGCCTAACCAACGAACGCTCTTCATTATATTCTCCTACGTTATTTTATGATTATTATTATCATGGATTTGCCATGCCATCCAGATTTGTTTAAGGATATCTGGTTATCCTCATACATGCTTTTAGCATCTCGACCAAGTATGTGGCCGCCAGTTTATATTTAACCTCCTTTCTGGAAAGGAGTTTACTACATTCGAGAGTTATGTTCGGGGGAATATCCCCCACTCTCTACTTCCATTTTCGATTATCATTTTTTACATTGTCTTTATCTCCTTTTGTATGTTATTTTGTTTGCTGTTTGCTTGTGCTTATATAGTATTGCAGGAGGTATACCAAACGTGAAAAATAAGCCAGAATAATTATAAGTCGTTGTATTCGCTGGATGTTTCAACCAAAACAGTATATAAGATAACTGTGCCAGCTAAGATGAAAGCATGTAACTTAGGTTGACATTTTATGGTATATTTTACATGCAAAATGCGTAGATACTTGATACTGTAGCGTTTAGGTGGTATTTATAAAAGTTGCCAGTGGTACAAATATTACATGGTTTGGGTGTCAATATTTTATCACTGTCAATATTTTGACTGATGATATTTTGACAGTGGTTTGGTCAGTGCTATATATAAGGTAAGTATTCGAGCAAGAGCGAAGCGAAAGGTGAAAAACACCGTGGTTGACGGGTTATATAAGATGTGCTGTGAGATGCTGCTGGTTGAATGTTTGGAGGTTGGGGAATGCAATTATATGCGTAGAATATATGCGTGCAGTATACGAGACATAGTCTGGAGAGTGTTGATATACAAGGGTCTAAAACGCAAAAAAGGCCACAACCTAAGTTGTAGCCCTGAATTTGATTATGTTTTATTATTTTTGGCTCCGTTGCCTGAATGCTTTATCCTTGTCTGTTTTTCTGAACTTCTTAAGAAAATCTAAGATACCATGATTATGATTATGGCTCTTATTAAGAATAGATGTTTTTACTTGTTCTTGAGGTGTATACAGGTGCATGACAGGTGCAGGCTTGTTTACTGGAACGCTACGCTTTAGTTTTGCAATCTCTAAAGCCAGTTGATTATTACTTTCTCGCTGGTCTTTAATTACATCTCTAACCAGCTGGTCATATCTTTCTCGTTCCAGCTCCAGTCTTTTTTCTAAGTGGTATATTCTAACCGAGTAGTCAAGCTCTCTGTCTCGCATGTGTTGCCTAAGTTTCGCTGTATTTTCCGACATTTCAAGCTGTAGCTGTGATACTCTATCGTCTGAATCTATCTTGATCTGCTCGCAACCACGTGATCTCTGGCTTGTAATATGTTGTTCCATCTTGTCAAAGGCTTTAATATATGCTATCTTAAACTTCATTGCTTTCTTTCCGGTAAAACCCATGGCCAGAATAACTAATCCGTTTTTTGTTATTTTGTATGCTGGCTGATTTTTTCCTTGTCTATTCAGATAGTTAGACTCCTCAAAATTGAGGAGTCTAAAATCTTCTGGAATCTCCAAGCTTTCTATATCTCTGATTACATTATCGTGTCGCTTGCCGAATGTATCTGCTACTATTTTACTTGTTGTTGTTACTTTGTCGTCTTTGGTTGTTACTAAGCCTGTATTTAGTTCGTTCATTATTATATATCCTTATATTATATTGTTTGGTTGACGGCTGTGCTTATGCGTGTAATATATAAGGTATAATAATGCACAAGGCAGGCCAAACATGAAATGTATATGCTAAGGTGTTGTAATAACTAATAAAGATACTGGCCAGCCAATTTATGATGATTGATATTGAGTAGAATAGGTGTAACTTATGGACAATTTGCAACCAAAAGGGTAACTTAAGTTGAGCCGTGAGATGCTGCTGGTTGAATGTTTAGAGACTGGGTAATGCAATAGTATACGTGGAATTACTGCGCTTGTAGCGATAGATTGAAAATAAATACTTTTTGTGATATTTATTTTTGAAAAGTTGAAGCCTTTTTAGTTGATAGTTTAGGGGTTAAATGAGGGTTGTAAAGGGGTTGAGATGCTTGATTTTAGGTTGATCTGGTAGTTTTGGTGAGAATGTTTTGCGGTTTGAACGTAAATTAGGCTATTTGGTCGATTTAGGGGGAAGAGGGGATTTACTGAGAGGCTATTTAAGGGTAGGAAGATTTGATTTGCACGTAATGATCTGGATGAGGTATTTTAGTTTGAAAAGAGAGGTAAATAAAGTGTGTTAAAATGGAAAGGGTATTTGAGGGGGATATTGGTTTTTTGAAGATAAAAAATAAAAGTTAAAGAAAAAAAATGATGAAATTAAATAATGGGAAAATGAAGTTTTTGGGATATTGTGCGTAGATGCTTAATTGGTAAGGGTTAAGGGCTAAAAAGACAAAAAAAGAGCTCTAATGTGCACTTAGTAAAAAATAAAAACATAAAAAAAAAAAAACACTTTTATTTTTGCTACTACACAATATGATATATCTATATAGGAACTTTTTTAGTACTGGTAGAGTTAAGTAGTTGTTTTTACTGGCTAAAGAGCCTAATAAATCAAGCTTTTGTGCTGGTTTAGCCACATTAACTAATTAATACAGATACTTACGTGGCTTACTGGCCTGTTTAAAATCAACCCATTTGCTAATCTTTTATCTGGCAAACATGAAGTAACCTTACTTTAACTTTGCATTTACCCCCAAATAGTTGGCATGTCTTGTGCCTTAACAACTGGCATACTTCATGCCTTACACTTAGTATTGTATCACTTAGTACTGTATTCTTTAGTACTATATCGCCAAGATAGGGGGGGGGGTAGGATGAAAAGCGATTTGGTTTTTACGATTCTAAAGTAGTGTCGTACATATTGCTAAATGCTTTGAATTTAGATTGCTTGGTATTGAAATGCTTAGAATCAGTACCCCCCATCTTTATATATTCTTTCCTTGACATATATAAAAAATAATAATATAATCTATCCATGAATAATATAATGTCAAAAAAAGAAATATCAGATTGGATATTGGAGCTGACAACCAGTGAAACCCCAGACATTACTCGTGGTGGTAAAGTAGAACACGATAGGGCAATATCAAATTATAAACAAGTAAGGAAAGCCTTAGAAAAAACACTTGATCTTAAACTTGACGATAATCACCTTAAAATGTCTATTTTGGCTGGTATGGCTGCATCTAAAACGACACAAAACCCTGACACATTTATAATGGAAACTAAACCTTTGTGGTCTGTCAGGAAAGAGTATCTTAACCTTGCGCTTAAATTTCTTGGTAAGCTTAATCCTAACTCAGAAGATATTGCCGGTATACTACTTAGACCTCTACCAGTAACTAAAGTGAGTATTTCGAGCAAGAGTGAAACGAAGTAACCAGTAACCCAGAAAGACTAACCACATGTCAATGCAAGAAGATAAATACTTAACACTAACCCAGGAAGACTAACCACCATGTCAATGCAACTCTTAAAATATATACCATCACCTACTATAGAGCGTTTTTTGGCTTGCTCTAACACTTTTCGGTGTGTTGTTGGTGCTGTCGGTTCTGGTAAAACAGTTGGTGGTGTAATGGATATATGCTATTATATACCGCATTACATGTACGAAACATTTGGTGTTACACGTACTAAATGGTGCCTGCTTAGAAATACATACGCGGAGCTGGAAGACACAACTCTTGAAACAGTTATTGAGTGGTTTCCCTGGGGTAAGCATCAGAAACAGCGTGGTATATATACAATAACATATCCTCCACCATCGAATATAGAAGTGCGCCTGCTGTTGCGGGCTTGCGATAGACCAGAGCAGGTGAAGAAGTTTAAGTCACTTGAAATTACTGGTTATCTAATAGACGAAGCGAACGAGGTGGACGAGTCGATTAAACTGATGCTTAAAAATAGGATAGGGCGTTTTCCAAGAAAATCACCTGCTAAATTTGGTATAGAGCTAACCAATCCACCTACGATTGAACATGCAATATTTAGTAATTATGATTGGCAGACACCTATTCCTGGTTATCCAGGCCATAAGCCTACTCAACCGCCCCTAAAGAATCACATTGGTTTCTGGCAGCAGGAGCGGGAGAATGAGATTAATTTACCCAAAGGGTATTATGACGACCTCTACGAGTCATATGCTAATAACAAAGATTGGATTGACATGTATATAAAAGGTATGCCTGGCGTAATAACAAAGGGTAAGACGATATATAATAATTTTAAGCGTGATATACACATATCACCAACCACTCTAAAATACCACCCGTCGATACCAGTTCTTCGTGGTTGGGACAATTCTGGTAATACACCTGCTGTGGTTATCGCGCAACAACCATCACCTCTGTCATTAAATATACTGTCTTCACAGCACCATGATAAGATGGGCACGATAGAATTTGCAAAACTTATAATTGCACAGTGTGCTATAGACTATCCGGACGCAACGTTTATAGATTATGCTGATCCTGCTGGTGAGAATAAATTCAGTAAACGTGCTGGTGGATTTACATCTAATGCGACACTAATGCGTGACCTGGGGATAAACCCAATACCATCAGACCAGAACTTCGAGGCCAGAATAGCGTCAGTTGATTACTTTTTATCGAGAATAGACGGGCTCATTATTGATCCCAGTTGTCACAGTTTAATTACTGGCCTGTCGGGTGCTTACATTTACCAGCGTGGGACACATTCACCAACGGATGAGGCAGAAAAGAACAGATACTCGCATGAACAGGATGCGCTACAGTATATAACAGTAAAATTATTTAAAAATACACGGAAAAAGACTCCAGTAAAGCTCAAGAGAAGCAGGACTAAAGCACGCAAGCAGGGCTGGATGGGTCGGTAATACCACACTAAGCACTAAATATAATATAAGGATATAACTATGGACGATAAAAAACTATCAGATCACGAGATAATTAAGGAAGCATCGGAAAGATATAGAGACTCTGAAACTTATTTTAGACAGAACAAGGCTGATGCTATTGATGATCTGGCCTTCTTAAAAGGTGATACTCAATGGCCAGAAGCGGAAAAGCAGAAAAGGATAGATTCAGACAGGCCGCTAATAACTATAAACAAAATGCCAGCGTTTGTTGATCGTGTTGTTGGTGAGTTTAAAACTAAAAAAACATGCATACATTTAGTATCGACATCATCTATAACAGACTCTCAGTCAAAAAAGGATGCAGAAACTAAAGAAGGGCTGATACGTGGTATAGAAAATAACTCGAACGCTGTAGACATATATAGCACAGCATCGAAACAAATGATTGAGTGTGGTTTTGGTGCGCTAAGAATTTTAACGGATTACATATCACCGACATCATTTGACCAAGAGATAAAAATAGAATTAATAACTAATCCTCTGTCTGTCTCCTGGGACTCAGCTGCTGAAAAATATGATAGATCAGATGCTAATTATGGCTTTATAACATCATATATACAGCGTGAGATATTCGAGGCCACATATCCTGATGCGTCCCCGTCTGATTGGTCGTCAGAAGAGTTAACCCCTCTGGAACTAAGTTGGGACACAAGAGATACTGTGCGTGTGGTTGAGTATTGGAGCAAGGAAACAGCGCCGGAAACTCTATATCAGACCGTATCTGGTGAAGTAACAACAAAAAAACCTACTTTAAAATCAGAGATAGTAAATCAGAGGACAATACAGAATACTACTTTAAATTATTACAAGCTAACTGCAAATACAGTTCTGGAGCATAGTGTATTTCCAATAGCTGAAATACCAATTGTTCCTTTCTTTGGTAAAGAAATAAATATAAATGGACAGAGTTATATTCGTGGCTTATTTAGACATGCGAAAGATGCACAGAGGATGTATAATTATTTTAGAACAACATCAACTGAAATATTGTCATCTATACCAAAAGCACCTGTGACATTAACAGCGACACAGATTGAAGGTTATGAGGATATATGGACTAAAGCGCATGACGAGTCTGTGCCATATCTTCTATATAATCCTGATCCTGAATCACCAGCACCACCTATGAGAATGCCACCCCCTCAGATTCCATCTGGTATTCTTCAAGAAGCTATGAATTATTCTGATGATATAAAGTCTGTTATTGGCTTACATGATGCGAGCCTCGGTGCGAGGTCGAATGAAACATCTGGCAGGGCGATTATTGCAAGGCAGCGTGAGGGAGATATTGGTACTTATGGTTTTATGGATAATGCTGATAAATCCATTAAACGTACTGGTGAGATTATTCTTAAATTAATACCTTATATATATGATACAGAGCGTGAAGTATCAATTATTGGTACAGACGAGAAAGAATCCACAACGGTGATCAATGAGGTAGAAGGCGTCAACCCGCTTACTAATAAAACGATTTACAAAAATGATATGACAAAGGGCTCACATAATATAGTTGTTCGTACTGGTGCGTCATATGCTACACAAAGGCAGGAAGCAGCAGAAAGCATGGGGCTGTTTATTCAGAGTTTTCCAGATGCAGCACCGTTTATTGCTGACCTTATTGCCAAAGCTAATGACTGGCCGTACTCAGATACAATCGCTAAAAGGCTTGAGGCTATGGTACCACCAGAAGCACTGGCGAAAACACAAGACCAGGAGGAACCAAACCCTCAGCAGCAGCAGATGCAACAAGCACAAGAGCAACAGATGCAGATGCAACAACAGCAGATGGAAATGGAATTAAAAATGAAAGAAATGGAGTTGCAGTTAAAAGAGCTTGAGGTGGTTAAAGAAAAACTTGAGATACAGAAAAAAGAGTTTGAAATTGAAAATGAAGACTTGCAAAATGATTTAATTGATGCTAAAGTAGATACAGAAGAAGCAAAAACAGCTTCCATTTTATCCCCCAAACCGGACGCTCAAAAGAGCGTCCAAACTAAAAGTGCAACAAAGGGTGATAAAAAGGATAAGAAATAATAATTGATAGGGGGAAAAATGGCAGAAGAAAATACACAAAAACCAATATATTTGAGCGCGGAGGACGAGAGAAGATCGCTCCCGCTTTCAGATGAATTATCTTTGGTTGAAGAGGCTATAAATATAGATAAACCAGCAGACAAAGACAACCAGGATAATAAATTAGATATAATAGATAATAAAAAAATAGATATAACACCGGAGTTTTCAAATGCTGACAACAACGATAACCCCGATGCTAATACAGATACTACTGATGATGAAGGTGATAGCTCAGATGATAGTGGTACTGTTGACAGTGATTCTGACGGCAGCGATACTGATGATAATAACAATGATAACAAAGATGGTAAAAAGAAGAAAAACAAAACACAAAAAAGAATCGAAAAATTAGCACGGGATAAAAACTACTGGAAAGACAGGGCGATAAACGCAGAAGCAACTCAGGCACCTCCTCCAACTTCTGATGCAAAACCTATAGCTAAGGTTGACTCTAAAATTCCAGCTGTTGATGACTTTGAAGACTATGAGGACTATCAGAAAGCATTGATAGCCCATCACGTAAAAGATGCTCTATCCGAGCAAAATACTGGGCTAACTGAAACATCTGAAAGAAACAGAAAAAATATCCAGTTAGAAGATCATCTTGAACGAGGCGCAGAAAAATATGAAGACTTTGAGGAAGTGATAAGTGACGATACACTTCCTATAACACAGGGTATTCTCGATATTATGGTTGATTCAGACAATATGTCTGACATACTATATCATCTTGCTAATAATCCTGATGAACTGTCAAAACTATCAAGGCAATCTAAGACAAAGCAAACGCTTGCTATTGGTAGATTGGATAATAGATTTTCAGTAAAAACTACAAAAAAAACAACAACAAAAGCAAAAGCTCCAATCAAAAGCGTTAAATCATCGGCAACTCCTGCTTCTAATTTAGCAGAAATGTCATACGGTGATTATAAAAAACACAGATTGGCACAGCTTAACAAAAAATAAGGATAACAAAAAATGGCACAAGTATTAATAACTCCAAGTATAATAGCAAAAGAAGCACAGTTTCAGTTAGAAAATAAATGCGTATTTGCTGATAAAGCTTACAGGTCTTATGTTAATGAGTTTCGGAAAATAGGTGATACAGTATCAATTAGAAAACCTGTAAAATTCAGAACAACCTCCGGTGCTGTAATTTCTGCTACTCCAGAGGTTCAGGAATCATCTGTTGATTTAAAAATTGATCAGAGACATAAGGTTAATTGGAAGTTTAACACTAATGATCTTACATTAACAATAGAAGAATATTCAAAACGATATATTGAGCCAGCGTGTAATGCTCTGGCTAATAAAATAGATGAGGTAGGACTCAACCTTTATTCCAGTATTTGGAATACAATTGGTACTCCAGGCACAACTCCTTCGACATTCGCAAACATTAAAGACGTTGCAGTAAGAATGGACAGATTGTCGATTCCACCTGAGAGAGAGATAGTTTGTAATCCCGATGGTGCTTGGGGTATTGCTGGTGGGCTCGTTGGTGTTTATAATGAGTCAATGGTTGAGGGTGCCTATAGAAATGGTACAATCAAAAGAGTAGCTGGCTTCGGTGAAGTGTCAATGGATCAGAATATTGTTGATCATACAGTAGGCGCTCACGGTGGAACACCTGTTATGGCTGGAGCAACCGCAGAGGGCGCAGAAGTTCTTGCAGTTGATGGCTGGACTTTCAGTACTGCTGGTATTTTAAAAGCAGGCGATGTATTTACTGTGGCTGATGTATATGACGTTAATGTTGTTTCTGGTCAAAAACAGAATTACTTAAAACAGTTTGTTTGTACTGCTGATGTAACCAGTGGAGCTGACCCTGGTCTTTCGTCAATTCCGATAGCTCCTGTGATTTACTCTGCCGCCGCAACAGCAACAACTATGCTTCCTTATCAAACAGTTGACGTTCTTCCTCAAGATGGCGCAGCAATAACAGTTATAGGAACAGCAAGCACAGCATATCCTATGAACTTATGTTTCCATAGAAATGCCTTTGCCTTGGCTTTCGTTCCTCTTGAAATGCCTGATGGATGTTCTTTTAAGGCAAGAAGCTCAGAAAATGGTTTCTCGATCAGAGTTATAAAAGATTATGACTACATTAATGATGAAGACAGAATAAGACTTGATATACTTTTTGGCTGGAAAGCAATTTACCCAGAACTTGCAGTAAGACTTATTGGATAATAACTACTATTGTTCCCGTAAGGATATGACCCCTTGCTGGGTTAACAAATAATATATTAACCCCTGGGGGTAACTCCCCAGGATTAATAAAGGATTATTATGGCAACAACAAACCAAGCTGTTATTGAGCGAGCAATGAAACTCTTAGGGTTGATTGATCCTGGTGAATCAGCAACAGCAGATGAGCTTACAGAATGTACATATATAATCAAAAACCTGCTACATGAATATCAAGAGTTATATGGTGTAGCTGCTAATAATAATAGTATAACAATAGCTGTCGTGGCTGATTCAACATCTGTAACCTCATCAACATTAGAAGCTAATCCTATTATGGCCTTCACTTATATTGATACTGATCCTACTGATGTATCAGAAGTTAATATGCTATCAGTTAGAAATTGGAGTGCTAAATATAAAACAACAGCCACAACATCGGGAACAACAATTAAAGATATAAGTATATCTAAAGATGAGGATGGTGGTTGCAATATACTTGTTGCTCCAAAACCATCAGCTGATTCCAGCTTAGTTATAATGTATGAAACTCTATTTTCCCAGGTAGACCAGACTCCTTCCGGTGCTATAGCTATAAGATTTGAAGATGAGAGATTTCTTATAAATGCCTTGGCTATTGAAGTAGCTCCAATGTTTGGCGTTGAACCTGCATCGCAAGTATATAGAACATATGGTATTCTTGAAAGTAAATTAAAGCGTAGGCATGCCAGAGATGTTATGACTAAAAATATTAAGTTCCCTTCAATTATGAATGGAAAATCTTCTTATAACTTTATGGATGGTTAACATGAAAATACCTTTTATTGGAGGGTCTTATCGTGGCTACTCCAGGAAAGTTAATAATCAAGAAACACAAAATTTCTACCCAGCACACAATCAACAATCATCTAAGCCTTTTACAATGTATAATTGTGAAGGGCTTAAAAACTTTTTAAGACCTGTAACTACTCCCACTGGTGCCGATACTGATTATACAATATTTACACAACCCACAACACCTCCTATAAATACTAAAATTATTGAGCCACCTACAGGTGTTGTAGATGAGGGGATATTTGGCAAGGATGGTAGTTCTAATGATCTCCATTTTATCGGTACTGATATTTTTGCATTTGCAAGTGATCAGAATGTAGGAGATCAAGATGCTTATATGCGAAAGTTTGACACCCTTACTAATACCACAACTATTGAGTTGACTCTTATAGGTAATTATCATAACTGCTGGGGTACATTACAAGCAGCAGACGAGACGATGTATTATGGAACGTGGACATATATTGGATGTTCAGTAGGGTCACTTTTAAAATATAATCCAGTAACCAAAGCAATGGATATTATCGCTACTGGTTCAGGATTATTGAATAGTGGGACACATATGGCAGAGGACACATCAACTGGTTTTATATATATGACATCCAGCTCAGGTGGCCTTGATCACTGGGACACAGTATCGGGAACAATGACACATGATATAAATCAGAGAGGAACACAAACATGGCCTGATGGTTTATTTTATCAAAATGATGAATTATGGATGGTTGAGCAAGGTAAGATATTTCAAAAAGTAGGAAGCGCATGGTCTGAGGTTGTACCTATTTATGCTGGCGGTGGAGCGCTTATGCCGATATTTTATAAAGATAAAATCTATGCATGGAGTACAACCAGAGATGTTATTATGTGGGATTTTGCTGCTGCTACATGGGTTAAGTTTTGCGGTGATAATGGAGTAAGCGGTAATAATATTAAGAGCGAGATTATATTTGGTGACGATAATACAGTTTATACTATGGGGTGGAATCCTGCATCAGGCGGATTTGCTTCTTTAGATTCTTATGATATAGTAGGGGACACATGGACTAAAGGAACGTTTGGGCTTCACGGAGGCAATTCAGGTGGACATAACTGTAAGTTTTTAATATTAAATAATAATCTATATGCTACTATCTGTGCTACTGGCTATACAGTCTCATATCTCAATAGGTTTACACATTAAAAGTAGCGTACTAAGTACGCTACTTAATTTATATTTTATTTAAATGGTAGTACATTATAAAGCGTTCTGTTTTTAAACTCTGATTGCTTCCCATCATTCCACTGGCTAATGGGTCGGATATAGCCTGCTACTCTGCTAAAAACTTCTGCAGGTTTTCCACATTTTTTACAGACTTTCTGCTCACCTTTTAAATATCCATGCTGTTGACATATACTAAATGTCGGTGTAATTGAAAAGTATGGGAGCTTGTAGTTTTCAACAATTGATTTTACAAGTGCTTTTACCTGGCCTGGTTCAATTTCTTGTGGTGTGTACATATGCATAACCGTACCACCTGTATATCTACATTGCAACTCATCTTGATGGTCAAGGGCATACTTATAATTTTCTGTACAATCAGCCGGCAGCCAAGTACTATTTGTTAGATAGTCTTCTTTATGGTTTATAAGTTTTGCTAATCTTCTTGTTGCCCCTTCGGCCGGCGTTGCTTCTAAATTATAAACACAGTTATCTCTTATTTGAATTTGAGTTAACCATCTGTTTAATTCATCCATTATATTTAATGCAAATTCTTTCCCTTTTTCAGTATCTATCCCGCCCATGCCCAATCTTTCAAGAAGCTCATGCATTCCAATAATACCTATTGTACTAAAATGATTACTAAAGTAAGCTCCTGTCTTATCTTTAATTCCTTGTAGATAATATTTACTATAAGGGTAAAGCCCTTGTTCCATATATCTTTCAATTGTTTTACGTTTAATCCGTAAACTTTGAATAGCAAGCATAAATGCGCTTTTTAATCTGATAATAACATCTTTATTATCACCCCTTATATCTGCCAGTGCTGGTAAATTAAGAGTTACAACACCTATACTTCCAGTAAGAGGATTAGACCCAAACAGACCCCCGCCTCTTTTGCGTAACTCTCTGATATCTAAGGATATTCTACAACACATCGACCTTGTATCTTCGGGGTTCATATCTGAATTGACAAAGTTTGCAAAGTACGGTATACCATATTTACCTGTCATTTTAAATATTGCCTTAGCTATTTTACCATTCCAATCAAAGTCTTTAGTTATATTATAAGTAGGAATAGGAAAGGTAAACACCTGGCCTTTACAGTCGCCCTCACTCATCAATTCACAGAACGCTAAATTGATCATATCCATTTGTTTTTGGAAATCACCATATGTTCTATCAGTTTCTATACCTTTTATTTTTACTGGTTGATCCTTAAATATTGGAGAGCATTCTATATCCATTGTTATATTGGTAAATGGTACCTGAAACCCTGCCCTTGTAGGAATATTAACATTAAATATAAAACTCTGCATAGTCTGTTTTACTTGCTTATATGTCAGCTTATCAAAATATATATAAGGAGCAAGTAGTGTATCGAAATTACTAAGGGCAATAGCCCCAGCCGCTTCACCCTGGAGTGTATAAAAGAAGTTTACTATTTGGCCTACTGCACCGCTAAAGTGTTTTGGTGGTGCGCTTTCTGTTTTAAAATTAACACCACAGAACCCTTTAATTAAAAGGTCTTGTAAATCCCAGCCAAAACAGTAACCAGCAAGATGTCCAAGATCATGTATGTGGAAGTCACCTCGCACATGAGCATCTTTAATCTCTTTAGGGTATAATACATCTAACCAGTAATCACTTAATACTTTTGTGGTTATATAATTATTTAATCCCTGAGCTGAATAACTTGTGTTACTATTTTCTTTAATGCTCCAGTCAAGATTTTTTACATAATCAGCCACCACCGTATCTGAGTTTAAATTTCTTAACCGTTCACGCTGATATCTAAATTTTATATATGCCTTAGCAGTTTTTTTATATTTAGAAGTCATTAAAGTATCTTCAACAATATCTTGTATCTCTTCAATAGTTATTAAGTCTTTACGGATGATAAATTTGTATGATAAAGCTTCTGCCTCCTCGCTATCAAATTCACCTGTGGCCTCTCCTGCCTTAGTTATTGCGCTAATTATTTTACTGTGGTCATACTCAACTATCTGTCCGTTTCTTTTTTTAACTTCCATTTTACTTTGTCCCCTTTAAAAATTTTTTAATATTTTCTTCTTGTTTGCCAACTGCTGTAGGTAGTATTTCATTCTGCAACATAACGGCGATTACGGCCATTTTTTCCTCTTTGCTTCCAGCGCTCATCATTCCCTTGACGTATGCATCACCATATTTTTTAACATAACTTCTTTGTGCTTTTGATAGTATCCTACTGGAAGGGATTGTCATTATAAGTTTCTTTTCTTCCAAAGACAAGCCTTTTTTATTTATTAATTTATTTACAATTTGTGTTACTTGTTTATTCTGGTCTGCTTTCATTTTTCTAACTTCATTTATTCCTTGCCATATCTCTTCTGAAACACCACGGTCATTTACCTTTACATATCTTTTAAGAAAATTTAACCCATATGATCCAAGTAGTTCTTGGTACCACTCTCTACTTTCATTATCTTTTGGTATTTTATAAAAAGTGTTTAACCCAAATGTTTTATATACATGCTTTGCCATAGCTTTTTTACCAACAACTTCTTTCCTGGTAAAGTTATCTATTACTGGCTTACCTGAGATAGCATACGAATATAAATCTTTCGCTACTATTAGATATGGATTCATTCCGGCGTATGGAGCTAACCCCTCAGCTATTAATGATATCGCACCTTTGTCACCAAAAAGTTTACCTTTAAGAGACTTTTCTACAACCGCCCCTATAATTCTTGAGTCATAATCACTTGGCAGTGTAAGATAAATACTTTTACCAGATTCCGTTAATCCAAGAGGTACTATATTGTAAAATGTTCTATCATATTCCGAGACACCTCTCAGTATCCTTTGATTCCATGCGATCATATCTGCCGTCATATCACTGGCATCATCATCATTACCTCTTAAAGCACTTATTGTCCATGTAGCTATAGCTCCGGTTGCTGCCCATCTTATTAGTCTTGGTGCAATATCCGCCATACCTGCTTTCCAAAAGTATGCAGCAGGGTTTTCTTTTGCAGCTTCTACTGTAGCAAGCATACCTCTTATATGAATATTAGAGAACAGGTATATATTATTCATAACAATAGCCCCTGTTCCTTTTTTCTTATAGTTTGGAGTACCAATACGCTCTCTAACTCTATGGGCTATCTCTGTATCAGATAATTTTGTATGCTCTCTTAAATATTTATAACCAGACAATTTACTTGTTAGCTCCATAATCTGTCCTAATTGTTCTATTTGGTTTCCTGCATATTTAACCCCTCTCATAATTCTACTGTCCATCATTCGTCTTTGAACTTCTACTTGCCCAGGAGATATAGAATCCTTAATACTGTCTGCTATCATCTGTAGCTCCTCTTCTGTTGACAGTGCATTCCTTGCAGACATTGCCCTCTGTATAGCAAGCATCCTACCTGCTCCCATTTCTTTTATATCTCCAGAAACAATATCACGCTTTACAAACGCCTTAGATTCTTTAATAGAATTTTTATAAGCCTGGAAGAGTTTATACATATCTCTTATTTTTACTTCTGGGTTTTTGGCAACAGTTGACATAAAATCAATAGGTACTGCAAATGCTAACCAAGCTGGGTTCATAGACACCAGTATGTTTTTTATAGGCTTCATCATAGCGTTGATTAACTTACCTATAAATCTTGGTGTGCCCTGATCAAAATTAAATATCTCAACAAATGCCTTTGGCACAAGATATACTTCAGCCTCTCCATTCTCCATAATTTTCATTACAGATAATCCAGACTTACCTTTACTGGCTGCATCAATCATAGAACTTGTAACAACTTTCTGCAAGCCTCTTTGTTTAGCTGCTATATGCGTAGCGTTGTTAGTTTTTAATAAAAAATCAACTAATTTTCTTTTGGCATTATTAATTATAGACGCTCTCATTATGGCTATATTTTTATCTATTGTGGCCATAAACGGATTTTCTATTCCACTGAATGTGCCTACCTGTTTAAAAATTGTTGATGATACATCGTTGCTTTTTCCTTGTACAAGTCCTTTCTTTTCAAAATGTTTCGTCACATTCCATGTAGCATAGTCTATAACATTTTCTTCTATCTTTTTTACAAGTTCCGGACTAAACAACCCCGATTCTATATAAGGCATTATCAATTTTGCATTAAGAGCTTTAAACTTTTTAGCAACATCAAATATGGCATTTGCTTTTTCTGCACCATAGACTTTAGATAGATTTTTTAAATCTTGCCCTGCTGTTTCTGGTGTGGTAAACAATGGATGCTGTTGTATCTTTGAGCCTGAAACTCTTTGCTCAAATAGTATTATACCAATCTCTTCTGGTGTTAGTTTTTTATCTTCAAGAAGAGCTACTATATCCTTTTTAAGATCTTGCATGTAAACACTTACTTCACCAGACATATAAGCCAGAGACTCAAGCTCCCTTTTTACAGAGTTGATAGCTGTATCTACTGCTGCACGAGTTTTCCCTTTATATTGTTTTGCTATATCTTTAAATCCCTGTAGGCTATCAGCATCTTTGTCGGATAAAACCTTACTTGTAAACACTTTGATTTTCTTTAAAGTGGGCTGATCTTCTTTTGCAATCTTTATATCTTTTTTTTCTTTGGCCTCTATATGCTCTTCAAACATTGTTGCAATGCTTTTTAATCTTGCTTCTGTTTTTTGCTTAACACCTCTTATACCTAATATTGGCAAGATAGCTTTAAGTAAAGGTTTATTCCCTTTTAGGTTTCTAATGATAGCACTATAAAATTCAGGGGCTATCTCTTTTACTTTTTCAGGAGCTATCATAATAGCTCCTATACCATCAGCAAGAACTTCTGATTTACTAAACAAATAATCTCTATTTTTTTTGGTTAAATTTCTAATAGCTTCTGGATTTTTATAAAACTTACTTAAATTTGGCCTCCATAGCATTCTAAACTTTTGCCCTGCTATTAATTCTTTTGTTGATAGTTCTACATTTTCAGATATATCTACAGGTGCAACTCCTTTCTTGGTAGTTTTAAGAATATCGCCAAGAGATGGGGTTAATCCTTTTTCTCCTTTGACTTCTGGGCTACCAAGAACAACTGCTATCTGATGTCCAATTTCATGAGCGAATGTAACATCTACTTCTGGCTGGCCAGTAGGATGAATTTCTTTACCTTTTAACAATCTTTTTGATAATTTAATTTCTTTTGTTTCTAAATTATATGTTCCACGTTCTTTCTGTTTCTTTACTGCTAAGTTTAAATCTTTACCCGTAAGAGCTTTATACACTTGATAAAGCTCAGGACTTTCTATTCGCCTAACTTTATGTGGAATAGCTACAACCTTTTCTACTTTCTTAGGTTTCTTTGCTAACACTTTACCTGCAACAGCTTTTTCCATCAAGTTTAATTCTTTTTCTGGCAATATATCCATCTCTCTTGCAGCTTCTATTGTCTTGCTGGCACTACCTGTCTCTCCTTCTTTTATAAAATCCTGAATAACATTTCTAACATCTGTGTCTTTAAGTGGAGCTGCTGTCTCTGCTACATCCTCCCCTACTTCTATATCTTTCTGTTCCTTAGCATGTTCTGCTTTAACCTCTTCAATACTTTTAAGCCCTACTTCTGGAGCCGGCTCTTCTGGTAATTTAGTATCTGTAAGATCATTCAGGAGCCTACTCTCTTCTGATGTAGGTTTTTTCTTACTTATTATACCTTTCATTGCTTTGCCAACCATCATATTACCACCGACAAAATAACCCATGCCTATCCCAGCTTGTTTTGCTGTGGTTATCATAGTATTAACAACTTGATCTCTTAACTCTACTGCTGTCTTTTGGTCTATCTTATTTTCTTTGATGGCATTATGTAGGGCAGTACTTACATAATTTGTTACGTCATTTGTTACTCCCTGTCCTACTTCTATTAATGTTTCTTGGCCTACAGTTAGCAAACCTCTTTCCAATACCTTTTCTTTTACTTTTTTAATCAACTGATTATTTTTCATTCCAGGAATAATTTTAGTAGCTATTTTAATTCCTACCACTTCAAGTGCTGTCTGGGCTATTGCACCAAGCTTAGATACTGTATTGGCAATCTCTGGGTCAACTTTAGCTCTATCCATTTCTAATAGTAAATCACCACGGTTAATATCATACATACTTTTAGCCATAGCAATATTAGATGCTCCGCTAACATATGGAGTTATCGGTGGAAACACACCACTAACAATTGCTGGTATCTGGTATTTACCAAACTCGTATATACTGGCGAATACTGATCCTGCATTATCTGATCCCCACTCATTAGGTTGATACTTTGGCTGACCTTCATCTTGCATCTTTGCAAGATTTTTACGCTCTTCCTCTGTCCAGCCTTTGTTCCATTTTTCAGAAGCATATTTGCTGGTCTCCATACTTTTCATAGTACCACTCCAGCCTTGCCTGAATCCTTCAAACCACCCTGCCTCTGGTTTCTGCAATGTTTCATAATCTTGATACTGCTTAGATATATCTTTTCTTAACTGGCTTTCTTTCCTGCCAAGGCCATCGGGGTCAATCATCATACTCCTGATGGCCTCTTCGTCTATATTTGCTGACTTGCCATATCTATTAGTATATGCTTCGTATTTAAGTTTAATTCTTTCCTCTGGTGACAAGTCTTTTGTAGCTTCGTCAATCCCTGTTAATAAATCTCTTCCTTTAAAATTGTTCACCATTGATTGTTTGTAGTTTTCTGATAAAACTTTTTTATCTTCATCAGATATGCTTTGATACTCTGGCGCTTGCTCTACGTCTTTCCACTGCATATTATTTTCCTTTCATTGCTTCTAATTTTTTTCTTTCTTTGTGAAGAACTAATATAGAGTTTATATATTCACTTCCAGTTAAATCTTTTGCTATATCATGCATAACTTTTGCTATATCTTTGATACCCTTATTTATAACCAGGAGTTGTGTTTTATCGAGGGCTTTACCTGTTCTATAAGGACTTCCAAGATCAGAGCTGACCTTAGCTACAATATCCTGTGCCTTTGTTATTTGACTTGTAACCCTATCTGCTGGTTTTTCCGCTGGCAATTCTCTGCGTTGCATTGTGAACTCTTCTTCTGGCAGCACTTCTTCTTCTGCGTCCATGTCTGGTAAGGGCTCTTCTTGTACTCCTGGATCAGCTTCTTGTAACTGTTGTTTATCTGACACATTTTCTAACTCCTTTGTTACTTTTCTAATATAGTCAATTGTTTCTTGTGGTAATTCTTTCTCACCTCTTTGGTATTTTCTAAAATTACCGATACCCCAATTATAAGCTATCAATCTGTTTTCAAAGCTATCATCTTTTCCTAACATCTTCCCTATCTTTTTATAATATCTAACTCCTGCTCCAATGTTCTTTTCGGGATCAAGAACTGCCTTGCCTCTAAGGCCAAGAGATGCTGCTGTGTCAGGCATTAGTTGCATAATCCCTTGTGCCCCAACTGGTGATACTGCTTTAGGATCAAAACCGCTTTCAGTCTGAATTATAGCATTAATAATATTTGGATCAACCTCATATTTATCACTATAATAATTAACAGCATTGTTAATCTCTTCACCTTGTAGCACTTCTTTCCTTTGTTCAAGCTCACTGTGATATTTCTTACTTGCTGCTATAGCTTCTGTCCTTGCAGCCTTAACCTCAGCCGGATTAGTAGAGTTAAGCCCTGGAAGATCAATCCCTAATGCTTTCATTGTCATAAACATTTCTTTATTATTCGCTGCACCAGAAGTAATCCTACTTACTTTGACCTTATTTGATGCAATATTCTTTGTTGCAGCCATAATATCTTTTTTTCTGGTGGTCATTATTTTTCGATAGTCTTTATCAGCTCTTGCCCGATCAGCTATCGCGCTTGTTTTTACAGGCGCTTTCCTTCTGGCCTCAATATCAGCTCTCCTTTGTTTGTCAAAGAATAATTTTTCACCTCCTCCAGAGATTTTAACTTTCATTTCTTCAAATGCTTCTGGGGTCATCCCTTTTACATCATTCTGGCTTGGATAATAAGAGGTGTCTATTCCAGCTTCTTTAGAATCCCGTACATATAAGCCCCAGTTATTTCTATCTGTCATGTGTACATTTTCTTTAATACTTCCTTGTACTATCTGTTGTTCTTTGGCTGCCTGATCTTGTGCTATCTGGTTCTGTTTTATTTCAAACTGTTGTATATTCTGCTCCCTTAGAGTATTTTTTAAAGTATTGGCCTTACTTTTTTGATAAAGGCCAATAGCGTTCTGAATACCAAATGGGTCTTGCTGTGGTGGTATATAGTCCATATTATTTTTTCTCCATTCCTTTCCATGTTGCGTAAGCTCCTAAGCCCTGCTGTATACCTTGCATTAATGGGCTTGCTGCTGACCGCTCTTGATACCTTTGCCCTGCCATCTGTGTCAATGCATTTCCGTACTGGTTCGATGTATTGGCCATAGTAGTAGCCATTTGGCCTGAACCCTGCATCTGCATATTTGCTTGACCTGTTGCTGCGTTAAATCCTTGCTGTGACATTTGCTTATATGGATCCATTTTTTGATAATATCTATTAATAAAGTTTTGGTACTCGTTTGATGCCATGCCCTGTGACTGCTCCTGTAAGGCACTTAATGTCTGACCGCTAAGAGAACTACCTCTTGCTGCTGCACTTCGCTCCACGGCTTTATTGGCTTGTTCCATCCTATATTTATAACCAGGACTTTCTTTAAATTCACCTGCACCTTTTGATAACATTTGTTGATATTTTCCAAGAGCATTAGCACCTGCTTGCCTCCATGGTGCTACATCTCCCCTTGCTGTTTCAAGGGACTCTTTTTGAAAAGCTAAAGTCTCTCTTCCAGACTGTTGCTGCATTTCTGCAATTCTTAACATAGTTTTTCGCATTCGTCTTGATTCTTTTTTGGCTGATCGGCCACCCATAATTCCACCGGCTGCACCAAGCGCGCCTATTGCTAAAGCTGCTACCATTAGTTTCTTCCTCCTTCAAGCTCCATATCTGCTCCAAGCACAACTACTTTTACTGGAGCTACGGTTCTTAGTTGATAGTTTCTGTTTCTGGCTCTACCGAAATTCCTCATTGATATCCTTTTTTTTAATGTAGGGTCTGTCCCTATACTTGCTGTTCTTTCAGTAGAGTATGTATTACCAATATCGTCTGTCCATGATATCATAACTTGTGGATCAGAGCAAGTCCATAAATCAGACTCAACCTCATCCCACCAATCAGTATCTGGTGGCGTATGCCCTGTGTTGTCCTCAGAGGTATATGAGACATAATATTTACTATCATAGGTACAACAATGACCAGTTTTGTAAGTTACCCCTGAGTCGTAAGCTGCGACTTCTGGTGGGTAGCTACCAGAGTCATCAGGGATAAACCCTGTACCCATCTCCATATCAAGATTTAATTTTTTATGTTTAACAAACTTCTGATCTTTATCTATTCCTTGTGTAACTCTTACCCTCTCAACACTATGGAAATTATCAGTATAAGTATCAGTATCTAACTCATATACATTTCCAAGTTCATAATCGCCTATGAGGTGTTTTCCGTTAAAGTGTGTGTAAGCATTACCTCTCCATCTGCTATTATCTGGGTATGATGCCCGTTGATGCCAGTAACCAGTAGAAAAGTCATATGCCCAGGTTTTATTTGCTGTGGCAAATGTTATCACATAATATGTATGACCGTTCTGGCTGTAACCAAGTGCCACAGCTGACTCTCTATCTGTTACTGAATAAGTCGATATCTGATAAGCAATCTGTTGTGTTGATATTGGCTTAGCTGAATATCCATCTGTGGTAACTATGTCGCCTTCTGGTGTAAGCCAAACGAGATTATTATTAATAACCACAAGCGAACTTCTTGATACAACTCCAGACTCTATAACTCCACCATCAATAGGACTAAATGGAAAATAAGCCCCTGCTGCGTTATAATATTTCTGTATGGTTTGTTTCCCAGCTACTAATAACTGACTGTTAACAGCTTCAACCCCTACGATATTATCTGGGGCTGCTTCTGCCTCTGCAAAGTCTAATGCATCCCATGTAGAACCATCATATAGACCAGAGCAGTACAGTAGGTCGGAGTCAGGCTTGCTTATAACAAAGAACCCATCAATATAAGTAAGATCGGATGCTCCTGGAAAGTCTGGATCAGATATCTTCCCCCATGAACTATCTGAAAACTTAAATATATACCCATCAGTACCATCAACAAGCATCAGTTGGTTGCCATTGCTTCTAACTTTAACTGGTGTTGTTGTGCTATCTAACGCACCAAGGTAGGTAATATTGTCACTGGTATCCATTTTATAAAGGTAAGCCCCATGCACAATATAAACAAACTCTGGCGTACCCCATAATGCTCTGACTTTAGCCATCAAACTAACTCCTCTACTATAATTTTTACTGTTACAAGAAAATCCTGCCCAGCCTGAGACGCTCCAGCAAAACTTAAAGCACAACCTGGTTCTATGATGAAATCTTCGGCATAAGAAGTGGTATCTTTAAATAAATACTGTTGCATAAACCATCCATTAATACCATAATAACTTAAAAAGTTATGTGCATTTTTCCAATAGAAAATTATTTCTGGGTTTTCGCTTTGCCAATGAGCCATTAGCCTCATAGGAAATGGCCAGGCTCCAGAGTCAAATTCGCCATCGGCTATTTTAGTCATATAGATCGCAGGGTCTAAATTTCTCGGGACATAATTAAAAAATTCAACGTTTCTAACTTTATAATAATGATTACTGTCCGGCCTGTTATATAAACTTGCAATATTTTCCTGAGTTGTAGAACTTGAAAATAAAAATCCTGAATGTATCCATAATTTAGTTGCCTCTTTATCTTTGAGCATAACCCTCCTTTATATTATTTCTTTGCATTATTCCTCCAGTTCTTTTATGCTTTCACCTTTAACAAGTGTTCCCAAAATGGAAACAAGTTTGTGAGTTACGTTTCTATTTTGTTCTGCTGTCTGCTGAACACCCATTAATCTTTGATCCCAATTTAATTGAAGTAGCAACGATCGTTTTGGCGCACAGTCCCATACTGTTTTCGTTTGGTTGCTTTTTTCTTCAATCCAAGAAGTCTTAACTCTAAATGGGCATTTATCTTTTTTCTTGTAAAACATACATCCTTTAAAACATGTAGCATCTATACTCATTATAATTTTCCCCCATCTATCACTTTCTTTGTTCTTGTCCATGTAATATTATCAGTGTTTACATTTACTTTTACAGAATAACTACACTCTGTGGCTGTTATATCAGCTTCTATATCTGCAAGAGATAGATCGCTTGATCCTATTTCTGGTTTAAGATATCCCTCAAGCCTTGTAATTAGTCCATCTATTGTAACATCGTCTATCTGATAATTTGTTTGATTCTTTGTAAATGTTACTCTATAATGACCTTCTTCTGCATGAAATTCTAAGTCGTCTACTGTTCCCATTTCTTGAAATAATGTGTGTAAACTCTTCATTTTATCCTCATATGTTGTTTTTTTTTAAAGACTTGACATAAAGATCAAGGGCTGCTCTGTCAACTACTTTGTCAATTTCGTTAGCAAGGGCAATCCGTGCTAACTTAATATGCCGTTTTATATGTTTGTTTAAATCTAATGCCATCTCGGTTTCTGTAAAACAAACTGGTTTAGCTTGATTTGTTGCTGACACTTTATCCTCCTATGTTGTTTTTGTGCAAACCACACTAATTAATGCTTGTGGCCTCCATGTTGTTAATGCTTGTGAATTACCTACTCCGTGAGTATGTGTGTTGTCTTCACCAGACTCTCCAGTCTCTGGATCAGTCTCTGTTGTTGGCATACCACCTGAATCTTTGCCCCATTCTGCTGGATAATCCGTATTTTCTAAATATCTACAAGGGTAAAGATGTGTATGAGATGGTAGTTCAGCTATTGTTAACTGCCATCCCGCCATGGTATGAGTATGAGTGTTAATAACTTCAACACTTACAATACTACCTCCATCATAACCTCTGTATTTATTAACTGTATCTGAGATAGCCACAAGATGATCGCCTACGCTTTCGATTACTACCCAGTATGTAGGTGCTGCTGCTTGGTAAAATATCATTTGTGTGCCATCATCAAGAACGCTATGGTCAATTTCTACATCTGAATGTGTTAATATGTATTCAGCCATTATGGTATATCCTTTTTAAATAGTGCTGATACTGCTGCTGCTGGCCTCCAACTTGCTGTATACCCATCATCCCCAGATACTCCATGCTCATGTTCTTGCCCTCCTCCAGCCTCTGTTGTAGGATAATCTTGATTCCAGCTATCTATATTATAATATTTGTAGTTATAAAATGGATGACCTCCAAGCCCTACTTGTTTTTTTCCAATAAAATAAACATGTGTATGGGTCGGCATTTCAGCAAGAGTCAGGGCGTGAGCGGCTGTTGTATGTATGTGGTCATCGATAGTCCATGTACCAGCATCCGATCCTGATGTCTCTTCTGAATCATAACCAGTTGTAGAATCCCTTAGCCCTACGAGTGTGTCTCCATGCCCTGCTACTATTGTCCAGTTATCAGGGGCGGCTAATTGATATAAAATAATTGTTGTTCCTGGACTCCATACTGACTTTATTAATGTATTACTTGTATGTATTGATTCTCCCATCTTATCCGTCCTTATTACATATAATACTTACAATAACTTTAGGATACCATGTTGAGTCCATATCTAATGAACTTGAGTCTGTAAGATAGCCATGATTATGAGAGTCATTACTACCGGTTGATTGGGTAGGGACATCGTCAAGCATAATAATATGGCCATAGTTAGTATTCATCCAATACACATCATATGTTCCATTACCACCTGTGTCTCTGGTTACTGTATGGCTATGAGCTGGTATTTGAGCTGTTGTTAAATAATGGCTTCCAGTAGAGTGCTGATGGGCAATGCTATACCTTGTGCCTCTCAGTGTTCCTGGGTCGCCATCACTATAACCTCCGGATGCTGACGGATCAGATATACCAAGGAATCTGTCACCTACAGAACCGACAATGCTCCAGTATGTAGGTGCTGCGGCTTGATAAAAAACTCCTTTAGTTCCATTAGATAAAAACATTGAATCAAAATATTCACCAGTAAAAGGCCAATCTATATCTGCCATTAATATACCCTCACATTGTCATAATCTGATGGGCTGAAATATGATCCCCCACCCTGTGACATTAACCAATCTGTAGGAGCGAATCTTTTATGTGGCTTCAACCCTTCAACTGGAATTAAAACCCTCTTTGGTTCTGCCCCTTGATTATCAATTTCTACTTTAAAATTACGACACTCTTGTATATCATCTGCTGGTGACAGAGCGTCTGATGTGCCACCAACAAATGGAATTTTCACTATTTACCTTTCTTCTTTTTTGGTGTTGGTTTATCTGAAAAGAAAGAATCTATCATACTTTTCTTTTTCTTTCTTTGTTTCTTTAATTTATCAGACAAACTCCCTTTGCCAGCTAATACATCTGCTGGCCGCCTTATTTTTTTTGCCATATTATTTTCCTTTTTTGGCTAAAAATTTTGAAAATACTTTAATGGCAGCAACGATAATATCATTGTGTTTGCTCTTACTTACTAAGACAATCTTTTCCGCGAACATTAAGCCAGCAAGAACTATCCCTGCATGATTAAACAACCATTCCATTTTATCTATCCTTTATTTTTTTAAAAAGTTTTTTAATACCATCTATTGAAAAATCAAGAATTACAAATATAATATATATAATCCCTATGTTACATAAAATATCTATCATATTTTACCATCCATATAATGCTTTTAACATAGCTTCAATTTGTGGATACCAGTTTTCTATATTACCTATCCAATAAACCATTTTGCCTCCTTCGCTGCGCTCATCTTCGAGCACTCAGCTTTACTTTGTGTCTGTTAAAATTAATCTTATTAGTTCTTGTTCTGTCCTTACCTGTTCTATCGCTATCATAACCGATTGGTGGCGGCTCTCTACAATTCTTTCTATTTTTTCTTCCATTCGATAGACATCTTGCTTGTCCATCTTTTTGTTGAGGACTGAATATATTGTGGTTATACTACCACCAAGCATAATAATACTTGTTAATATTAAACCAGCGAGTGTTAACTTGTCAAATGATTTAACACTATATGAAGCTGACATTTTACCCTCCATTATTTAAATTTTTTTCTTCTGTGATAATTAATTCAGACAATGGATAAACTTTTATTTCTGTTGTAAAATCTGGGCAATCGTTATTTTTATTTTTAATTAAACAACTTATATATGTAAAAGTATAGCTAATTGGAGCTTTTTCAAATACAATATGCTTTTGACATGTATATTGATCTCTATTGCCACATTCAAGACAAAACACATCATTTGAATTGTCTATATTTCTTCTTGTTATTTCTTCTAATATTCTTTTACTCATTGTCTTTCCCTTATTTTACAATAATTATATCAGTTTATTTTCTAATTAGCAATAAGCTTTATAATCTCTGCTAATTTTTTCTTTATATTCGCAATATCTTTTTTGTTTGTGGCAATAGCATCTATGTTTGTTTCTATGTTATCTGCATTTGTAGATATATTATCTGCATTTATACTAAGATCATCTACAAATACAATTATATCATTTTTATTTGTATCTATGTCATTTTTGTTTGTTTCTATCTTTTCCAATATGTCTATTATATTTCTATCCATTATATTCTCCTTATTTTCTAATTAGTAACAACTCTGTTGTTGAAATTGCTATTCCTACCATAAGATTTGTTTTTGTCAAAGCAATACTTAAATCTTCGTCATAATAATATTTTTTACCAATTTCTAAACTGGATAAACTATCAGTAACAGAGCCGTCCATGGCTACAGGTTTTGATTGTCCAGTTGTACCAGTCTCATTTAATATACCAATTGCCATATTTCCGTTTGTGGTATTACCATCATCATAAACAAATAAGTAGGCAGTAGGCGTGGTTATAAACCCCACAACATATTTATAACCACAAAGCCTGACACTTTTAAGGGATAGATATGCTTGTGCTTCATATTCTAAAGGAGCGCGAATTTCTGTAAAATCTCCTATAGCAATAGCCTCTACAATTGCAGAACCACCAGAATAAGAATAGTTTACAAAAAAGTTTCCATCGAGAGCGCTCTTGCATCCAGACGCTCCAGTAAATCCACCATAATAAAAAAAATTAGGGCTACCGCTTGTAACTGTAGTTCCGACATCACAAACTATTGTTTGCCCATAGTTTGATGCTGTTACATTTTGAACTATTAATACTATTCTTTTTCTGGCTATATTAACAGCATCGTAAATAGCTATTCTTGCGGTAATAATTGCCGCTCCTGCTCCCATAGAAATTTGAGCTGTAGCCCCTGTGCTTGTAACTGTTCCTACCCTTGCATAGCATTCAGCCGAATGCCCATAAAAAAAAACAAACTCATCATTAAATCCTGTCTCGGCTAATTTCATTGTCCATGCAGAAAATGATTGGAAATTATTAACATATCCGAGAGTGGATGTGCTACCAGAGATTGTCACTGGTCTAACTTTAAGACTTGTTCCTTCTACGAACCCAGCAACACACACGTCTTCATTAATCTTAACTAAATCAGAATAAAGACAGGGAGCTGCATTAAATGTAACTGTATTTCCAAATGTAAATGTGTCGCCAGAGATTGTGGCTGCAACACCTAATATATTTTGGTTGTTTTTATACTTGATAAATATTGTGTCCTCGGAGACACGCTCTATAGCCATATCTGTAGGCACATTAGTTGTAAACTGATATGCCGTTCCATTCTCTATTAAATTTCCTTCGGCGATAGTAGATAGAATAACTGTTCCGCGATAACCATTATCTTCATCAGCAAAAACAGTACATATTAAGCTTTCATTTATTACGCATATGTCATGGTCTCCGGCATCACCATAATGAGATTTAAGATCTCCCTGGTCTATACATTCTTTTATTTTTGGTGTTCCGCTATCGTCATACGTATAAACCAGTTTGCCTGCTGATATATTCTCTCCAAGTGTAAACTCTCTATAAGGGATAACGTCATTAATAACAGCCACATCAGCCTCAAGGTCATCTATATCATCTGCGTTTGTGGCTATATCAGTTGTATTAGTATTTACAAAACCTCCAAGAGTATTTATATCGTCTACATTATCGGCTATATCATCTATATTTACGTTTATTAATTCTAATTCATCCCCTCTGTTTTTGCTTAGATGTATTAATCCTTCTTCAATAATAATACCTACAAAATAATCAGTCTCTACAGTGCTGATTGTATTATCTGCCTGTAGATATAAGACATCTTGTGGAGTAAGGTCTCCAATTTCTTCTTCCCAGTAAAAACAACCGCCAAACAATATGCCGGTTACATAATCATCTGTAACTCCATCATCAGTTAATATACCACAACAATATTTATAATCCATTGCAGATATATCAAACTGATAACCCTTGACTGTTGCTACTGGCATATCAAAGTAAAACAGCTCACCCTTGGACATATTTTCACCAAGCAGCACATCAACCACCTGAGTGTTAGCCATTAAAGCCTCAATGTTTGCAGTGTTTTGTGACACTCCAGCATGATCAGCCCCTCCGCCCAGTCTGTGATTAGTGTTTAATGTTATGGCGTTAGTGTTAGCACCTTCGCTGGCCTGGAGTGCTGCAATATCTGTCTGGTTATCTGTTACCAGCGAATGATCCGAACCGTCACTTATTCTATGGGCATCATTTAAAACAACGTGAGAGTGGCTTGTACCGTCAGAGGTTGTATGTGTTGACTCTTCCTGTATAACCTCATCTATTTTTCTTCTGACTTGCAAAAACCACAATACCCATGCTGGAGATACAATGCCTTCTTTATTGGATATTTTATCCTCTGGTGGTGCTGGAGTTGTCATATCTCATTCCTTTTTTTATTAGTTCAGTTATATCTACTGACCAGACCTTAACCCTTCCAGAACTCTCAGTCTGGTAGACAGTCTCTTTGCATTCCATGTTAATCAAGTCTGTCATAAGCTGCTCCATTTTTGTCTGGTTATCGCCAATTTTCTTTAACTCGGCTGCCATCCATTTAGTAGGAAAATAAATAACCTCATCTTTTATACATGGCTCATAAATTAATAAGTCTTCCCTGTTATATAGGTCTTTATTTTCAGCCACCTCTTCAAAGATATTAATGTACTTTCTAAGTTCGCTGTGCCTGTAATCCAATGGCCTAATGTCTTTGTTCGCAAGGTCTATTAAACTCTGAGCAATCGGATCAAAGAATTTTTTTGTTATCTTATAAATTGTTACACCAGTAAAATCAGCTATTACACTCCTTAGTTTTACAGAATCCAGCACAACAGAGGGTTTTGTCTGAACGGCCGCTCCTCTTTGCGTTTCTAAGACCAGAATAATTTCACCCTTTATTGGTTTTCTTATATACACACAGCTAAGATCAATCCCTAATGACTCAGATATTAAATCTATATCCCCGCCCATCTCTTCTTTATCTCTCTTGAATGTGTCCCTTTCTTTCTTTAATTTTTCACTTGTAATCTGTCCACGTTCTTTTTTGGCTATTGAATTAAATACAGCCTCAATTTCAATATCACCTAATGGTGGATCATTTTTATCGTTCCATCTAAACAGAGCTTTCAGAGCTTTCTTTTCGTTAGGTATTTTCCTAAGAAAATCACCAGCCATTACAGCTGCTCCTTCATTACGCTCTCCCTTTTCACAACCCCTTTTAAATACCGATACTCTTGATATTCGCTCCTCTTCTACGTCTGATATAATATCCATCGGGAAGTCTGGCAAATCAGTATTAAAAAATGTATTGTCTTCATCCTTCCAGCTATAATTTGTATCTGCGTTATACTCTGATGGCGGTAACATTATCGTACCTCCATCAGATTTAACATCTATATCTTTATATATTCTTTTAGACAGTATTTTTTTACCTGGATGTTTGTACCAAAAATGATACCCTTTACCAGTAGTTGTTACAATTTTTGATATATTATCTGTTTTGCTTAAAAAAATCCTTAACCCCTCCGCGGAATCTACATCTATAATCGCAATACCAGAGACAGCGCCACATATAGCACCAAACCTGGCCTTGGGAAACTTTTCGAATGCATCTACTACTTCTTGTTCTGTCTGTCTTTCTGTAGTAAATCTTTTCCATTTTATATATGGTACTTTTGTTGCCCCTGCTTTATTTGGGTGGTCATACCTCCGTATAGGGACAACATTTAATCCTTTGTGATAATAGTCTAATGCTTTCATTCAACCTCCTTTCATGATCTGTAGATAGAAATACTAACTACAAATCAAATATTATCACATATCAAGAATATTCTCAATGTCTTTTATACAATATGTAACACCTGCTAAACCTGCCATGCTTTTTATTTTTTCAATAAATGTTATTTGTTTTGGTGAGGGCTTCCCTTTTTCTGCTTTTTCCTCTATGGCTATAAACACTCCAATTTCTTTAACCCCTTTAGCCACAAGATCAATCACAGGTGTTCGTTTAACTCCAATAACATCTGATATTCCAGAGACTCCCCATCCACTACCATGAATCTTAAAGGCATACACATCTTCCCTGGACTTTAAGTATTTTGCGCTGGCCTTTCTAAAATCTTTTTCTAATTTATATTTTAGTAATTCTTTTTTCTGTATCATAATCCGCATAATCCTCTCTTTTGTTTACTCTATATAGTAAGCACAATAACTTATTAATTCCTCTCTTCTATTGATATGTCCCCCATGTGGAGATGGAATCGTAGAAAACCAATATTTGGCTGCTGGTAATTCTGGAATTTTATATGGATAAGTGCAACGCCCGTCCCCACTTGGATGCAAGCGTCCATTTTTTGTTTTGCGCCATTCAGCGTGTTTACATTTTAAGCAATTTTCCATATTACTATACTCCACCTATTCTTTGGGCGACAATACTTTCAGCGTAATCATAAATGTGCGCTCCAGAACAAAAATAATGAAAGCATCCTTGTTCTATTCCAATCTCCATAGCCATTGTTTTTTGTAAAAACTCTATAGCTACCATATTCGCAGGAAACCCAGACCACATATCATTACTCCTAAAATATATATGGAAGTCAAGTTTATTGTCTTGCACCCTGCAAAAAATACTATTCAAACATGGAGGGTCAGTTAATTTTAAATCTTCTGGCCTGGAGAATCTAAGCACCATCTGATTTGTTCGTGGTGTCTCTCTAAGGATATTAATTATACTACTTATCTGATCTATGGGATGTCTTAACCTGTAGCCATAAGTGTAAGCCTCGTTCTCGTGCTTCTCATCATCGATAAGACAGTAAGCATACATACCATTACCATAGAGATAATCAAGTGTCACTGGAGGTACTAATGACGAACTCTCAGGCATAGCTGGTATTATATCTTGTGTGCCTGACCCATGCTCTGGCTCTATAATATGTATGTGTAGAAAATCAACCTCAATTCTTACCTGGCCAGCAAATGACCCAGAGTCAATTTTAAATCTACGACCGTTTCTAATTATTTCATACCATGCCTGAAAACATGCATCGGGTATATTTTTTGCTTTAATCATTACTTTTCTCCATAATATCTGAATTTATATTTGTTGAAAACAAACTCAATGATGTCTTCCCTGTACGATGCAACCCTACTGCCTACCATTGGTCTATGAACGCTAACTCCTCTCCTGTTAGAGATCATAGCACATGCTCTGCCTATTACCGACCTTGTTCGTGGTAGGTTTGTGATATTGTTTTCTTCTATATACTGGCCTACTTTTTTATATTCTAATTGATTAACGTCCATTATACCCCTCTGCTGTCCAGTCATATTTATAAGTCTTTTTATCAATAGTTTTTCTTGTGACACTTACTTTCATTTTGTGACCGTCATTAATAATAAACCATGTTTCCTCATTATAACCAGGAGTTATAACAGAACTTATTTTTACAGGCTTAACGTCTGATGCTACAAAAACATAATTAACGCCTGAAACATCTTCACCTTTTACAAGCCCACTTACCACTGGTAAGCTATATCCAAAATCGTTAAATCTCATTAGTTTTTATCCCTTATCTGCTGCTGCACATCTATTGACATGCAGTCTTTTAGATTAAATAGAAATGAACATCCAAAACCATTTGTTCTTTGTCTATAGTTAGAACATTTGAACTGTTCTTCATCGCTCCCACAGGCTGTGCAATTAACAACTCCATCTATATACACGCCAAAGTGTCCGATTGTTTTTACTGGTTCAGGCTGGGCAGCAGCCTCTGGTTGCTTTCTTATATTTTTATTAAGCTCTTCAAACTCTTCAAGCTCCTCATAGAGATCATTGTAATCATATATACCGACAATATGCCCATTTGTAAGCTTTGTAAATTTGAAGGCTGAGTCATTTTGTTTTTTCATTGGCTTATTCTCCTTGAAGCATACTGGTTTTTTAATTGATATAGTCTTTATATCAATTTTATTGATTAAATTTGCAAGTAATTTTTTGGTAATTATCTCTGATTGGGTAGCAACCTTTGGTTGTTTTTTTATATTTTTATTCATCTTTTCGATTCCTCGAAGTCTTTATCAAGTTCTTTATAATGATCAATTTTAATCTTACTTAATCTTTGGGGTAGTTCTTTTCTTTCTTTATTTTTTATTTCAAAATCTTTGTCAAGTTCTTTATGATAATTTTTCAAGCGCTTTCTCCCTTGTTTCAATTTCAAATTTTAAAAATTTAATAGCCTTTTTTAAATCCTGAATTGGATTACCTTTTAGATCAGCCCTCCATATATATTTTACTGCTGAACCAAGACAAAAATTCATATGCTTTATAATGTCTATACATTCTATACCTGATGGATGTTGTGTGTAATGTTCAGGACACTCGATATTACTTTCGATGCTCATCTTATATTTCCTTCCTTGATTGCTTTTAATAATATTGGATTAATAACATATGAATAATTATGTTGTCTATTTATAAGGCCAAGAGTTTTCTTTGCCCTGGTACATGCCACATACAGTAGTCTACGCTCGTCATCTTCAACGCTATTACTTGACATAGCCTTCTTATTCAGTTGTTTATAGATGTACATATCTACCCATACATGATCTGCTTCGGCTCCCTTAACTGAGTGCATTGTCCCCAGTGTAGGTATCGTCATATCATTATAAATAAAGTCACACAAAAAATCAAAGTCTTTAATCTTTTCTTTTAAGTATATTACAAATTCATTTTTTGATTTAAGCTTAAATATTTTGTATATATTTTCAAGATCATTAGAGAGTTCAAAAAACTCTGGAGTTAATCCTGTTATTGGTAAATTTTCATCAAAGCTAAGTTTTAATACTTTCCATGGGTCTTGATTTTTTAATCTTTTAGCGTTTTCATTATCAATCAGGCGTATTTTTACCTTATCAACTACTGGCATCTTGTATATATTTTTATGTATGTTTTGCAGATCACCAAAGGTAACGTCTTTTCTGCCAAGAACATCGAATGCAGTCTTGATGGCTCTTACATTATTAAGTTTCATAGGATCAGATGTCTTGTCCGCTTTATATGGGTTAGACCACAAACAATCTCTTTTTTTTAAATAGTCTTTCCACATTGACAACTGATTATTTGTTCTACATAATATCATATGACTGCCAGGAAGAGACATGTCGGGCTCTCTAACCATTGATACTGTTCCTTCTGGTAAGTTAGGATGTGACTCACAGTTCACAGGGTTGAACGCCGCGCTACCAAGACATATTTTGGCAAAGTCAAACACCTTCTTGGGTACTCTGTATGTTACTCCCATATTTTGAGATTCGGCGTCAAGCTCTTCATATTTTTGGGGTGATGCCCCTGCAAAACGAAAGATACTTTGGTTAACATCCCCAATAAGATAAGTATCCATCATCTTCTTGCTCCACATCTTAATAATTGATAGCTGCAATGGTGTTAAGTCTTGAGCTTCATCCACAAATAATACTTTCGCTCGTGGTGTTAGTTTTTTGGCCAAAGTATATCTTAGCATTGATGAAAAGTTAACAACTTTTTCCTTAATACAAAACCGGCTCCATGCTGCAAAAAACTGCCTGTCTCTAATCATCCATTTTTTCATAGGGTATTCTAAATTAGACATCAGTTCAACCCTTGTATTAAAATTCATTCTTGAGTCATATCCTACAATCTCATCAATATTAGTATTCATTCCAGACGTTGCGGTGTCTTTAAACTGTGGGTAAGTATTCATAAATTTACCTACTAAAGAGTTTAGTACAAATGTATTATACTCTTTATCGTTGTCGCTGTCATCATCGTTTTTCTTGTTTTCTAACTTATCTCTCATGCCAAGAAGTGAATAACAGAACCCGTGTAATGTTTTTATATTGTTTAAGCTGCTTGGGTTTAAATCTCTACCCTCTGTCTCTCTATAAAATTTTATAACTCTCTGTTTTACCTCAAATACTGCTGCCCTGGTAAAAGATACCACACACAAATCTCTTAGTGTATACTGCTCCTCACTTAGATGCTCCTCGATCATCTTTATCAATTTTGTGGTCTTGCCTGATCCAGGGTTGCCAATGATTTTAATTATCACTTTTTATCCCCCCTTACTACCAGTCTAAGTAATTCTGAAAAACATAATCACAACAGTCATTATTTTTATTTTTTTTATTGCAGTCTACATAATGATATATTTTTTGATATGGCGTGTTGTGGTATGGAACATTTTTGGAACATTTTTGCCTACGAATATACTTACAATAATTACAATAAACTTTTTTAGCTACTTTTTTTTTCAAGAAAAAATTTAAAATTTTAACTATCGACATAATCTTACCTCTTTAGTTGGGTGACTCCCCAAACCTATGGGGAGTCTGCTGTTTAATATTTTGTTTATACTTTCTATTTTATCAAATTCCCTCCTTCCTACTTAAAATCTTTCAAGCATTTCTTTTTTATTGTCAGTATATATTTTGCTTATCAATTTTGTTACACTTTTATTGTCAGCAATATACCCTACAGGCTTGATGGCAATAATACTGTACACCTTACTCATAGGTACAGCAGTTATTTCTACTGGTACATACTGATAGTATTTTCCCGATGTTGATATTTTAGATACGAAACTATCAATATTTTTTATAGATGATGCTGAGGCACTTAGTTCATGCACTAAGTCCTGGCCATCAATTAACAAATGTAGTAACCTACGATCAGAACATGCTTTCCCTTTTCCTGATGATGATGAGCCCCACTCGTTTTGAGGACAACCATCACAAAACTCTGATTGAGGCTTAACTGAGTCTGCTCCTGGTTTATCACATTTCAGGCTGTAACAATCTGGCTCTACAGCTTCACCTTCTTTATATGGTTTACTGTAATATGATTTTCTTTTTTGAACTGAAATAATAAACCCTGCCACCTTGTCAGCCTCTTCGTTATTAACGGAAAATTTATCTGATCCATGATCAAGAGTTATTTGAGGAAAACCATCAACGCTAAAATCTTCCATTACGTCTTCTGGTGTACTAAATGGTGCTACTGCTACGTCTTTTGTTTCTACTTTTACTGCTACGTCTTTTGTCATTTTATTTTATTTTCCTTTATTTAGTTTTAGATATTTTTTATGTCTTGTTATTATTTTTTTTTCAAAGCCGTCTATAAAAGACTCTGCTATATTATTAAAAGTGCATCCTTTTGGAATATTATTACACCTAAGATTAGTAACTCTCTTGCATAACCAACAATTATCAATTCCTTTGGCGTCCCAGTTGAACTCATAAATACCGCCCTCGATAATACATATATAATCCCAAGTATCATCTATTACTGGAATATAAACATCCCCCTTAATAGCATTGGCCTGGGTAGGTGTATATAGTATTATTTTTGGTAACATTTTATTTTACCTCCCTTTCAATGTCTTTTTTCAATTCTTGAAAATAATTTACATATGCTTGATGGTGTCTTATTTTATTATTACAATCTACAATAATTGCTATTTTTGCAGCCTCAATCGAATCATAATAAGAGTATCCGGATGACTCTTTCAGGCATCTATGCCCACTTGGAAGCCAAATAAATTTTTTAGTCTCTCTCTCAATCTCAACTTTTACAATTTGTGAATAATTACGACCTATTCTATATTTTGTTATCATAATGTTTCTACTCCATCAGTATATACTTTGTTATCTTTTTTCTGGCTTCTGTTTTTATATGCCCACAAGGCAAGGTTGTTTTCTGTTTTGCCCTGTTTTAATAGTGTATCAGACAATTGGAACGCCTTAACCCCATAAGGAGCTGATGACTCTACAGCCAAAAATATAAACTCTGCATCAATACTTGTTATAGCTTTATAACCAGAAAGATAAAAAGCAGCTTGTCTATGGTACTGGTATTTTTTTACAGACCATTTAAACTGTTCAATATCATAAGTCTTTTTTAGATCAATCAATAGCGTCTTATTATAGATAGCATCGATTTTCATCTTACATGCAACGCCTTCATGCTCCCAGAATCCAGCTACTTCAGTTTCGCTATCACGGATAATATCTCTAATATTTATATCTGGCAGAGTGTTTTTATTTTCATCAAAAGGGTTGTCATTGGCAAGATGATACGATGCCATTGTATTTTCGATACCCTCAAGCATAGCCTTGTCTTGCATAGAATACAACACTTTTTCAGTATTTTCTTCTTTAAAATCCTTATATTTCTTTGTTCGCTTATCTATTGGTAACTCCAGAATATAAGTCTCGGCAAACTCTTCCTGCTCAAGGAAGTACTTATGGATCATCGTTCCTAATTTCATTGCCGGTGTAGGAGTGATTGGAATTTCAGCATGTGCCAAACTCTTAGATGAACGCACCAGAAAAGAATTTGATACGGCTGGTATACTGAAGTAGTCCTTGTCGTTCATTTGTTTTAACATATTTTATCCTTCACTATGTCTTTTAAAGCTGATTTTAATTTGTCTTTGTCAGCACTATGTACATGATCTATAAAAAATTCTATAATGTCTCCTTCCCAGTCTCTTTGTATTACAGCATCCTGTAGTTCATTTATTACTTTCTGACTTAACCTTGACTGGTATTTTACTGTGAAATGAAAACACCAGAGGCCAGTCTGATCTTTCTTGATTATCTCATCTTTCAGCCTAAGAAGAAAGTCATCATTTGCATTGCTGGCACGATACATACACCATTCTCCAGTATCGTCCAATTCTATTAGCTCATCCAGGAATAACTCTCTAATTATTGTTATTTCATTTACTATAGCAAGCTCTCCATCCTGTATGACATCTCCCGATAACTCTATTTCGCAGTATCTACCAGGCATACCAAGCCAATCAATAGTATCTTCAAGTTTTTTATGACAATAGAATTTCTTTGACATAGGGCTATTTTTTCTTACTTTATATGTCTGGCCTATCTTATACTGAATGCCACGACACATAAGGTTATTGTCTAATGCTTTGATATACATCTAAAACCTCCCTGAACCACCAAAACCATCCTTACCTGTTTTGTCAAAATTATCAACCATAACTAATTCAGCATGAGGATAGCCATAGCATCTTAATGCACCTTGGCTGATCCTTTCGCCTGGCTCAATTGTATATGGTTTATCTGAAAAATTAATCAGTGAAGTACAAACTTCATTATGATACCCTGCATCGACTGTGCCAACGCAGTTTGTTAATGTCACGCCATGCTTTACTG